>Ga0256405_10000829_pt1 | contig 94340 bp, 117 predicted proteins | sample RumenRJG_02DNA_FD_189096 | JGI IMG/M metagenome (GOLD analysis project Ga0256405, IMG submission 189096) | Bovine rumen microbial communities from Lethbridge, Alberta, Canada - RJG_02 | ecosystem: Host-associated > Mammals > Digestive system > Stomach > Rumen | place: Canada: Alberta...
GCCCCCCCCCCCCCCATAAAATGCCAAAAACTGCCTAAAATTTCCAAAACCTATGTAATAACTTTTTTAAAGAAACTTTAAGTAGCTAAAGGACATACTGTTACGGAAAGGGTAAGTGCCCTGATTGTAAATCAGATAAATCTGAATTGGAATTTGTCTGGGCATACGAAAATTTCCGACACAGCCTGGACTATAGTGGAAACAAGCATACGCCTGCGGCGGACATCTGCACCCGCTGGAAATTCGGCACAGGGGAGGGGGACTGGGTGAGAGGACGGGCGAAAATAGGTCGAGGGAATCGGCTAATAGAACTTAACGAAATTAGGTTGAGAGAATCTGCTAATAGAACTTAACGAAATTAGGTTGAGAGAATCTGCTAATAGAACTGTTCCTTCCATCTCCGTTAACATAATTTTTATTAACAAAAATTTTTTAACAAAAACATATTCCGCGAAAATGTTAATTATGTTAAATTCTTATTAACTTAATTTTTAGAAAGTTAACATTTCTTAAACTTTCAGTAGCATTTTTGTTAAAATTGCATTTGCGATATGTTATTGATTATCAGGTTTAGTTATTTTTTTTTCCCTTAAGGGTCGACTCTTGAAAATATGACGAAAAAATGCCCAACGGGTACTACTCAAATGAGTATACATACTTTTCATTTACAGTGTTTTAGCCAATTTGTTAAAAAAACGTTAAATTTAACAGTGTTAATTAAGTTAAATTTTCTGTTGGGTATGTATGTTAACAGAAATTTGGTGTTTTTGCTAATATGTTAAAAAACATTAAATTATGTTAAAATTGTTAAGTTAAATGTTAAAATTTTCCCTGGTGGATTTTTTAAAATTGCGTTAATTTTTAACTATAGCTTAAGTTAATTTTTGTGTTAGGTTTTTTTAACAATAAATGTGTGGAAATTTTCGGGGAATTGCGGTTATGTATACGGCGGGGGTAGTGTGCGGGCTGTTGTTTTGCTGTGTGGATTGGAATTGGATGTTGTATAAACAGAAAGACCGACATCGTGCAATGTCGGTCAAGTGTCCTGTGTTGCGGCACTACTCAAATGAGTATTTTGCCTTTTTTATTTCAGACGATTTTTATATACCGTCTAGGTTTTGGTTCTGGCTCTGGTTCCCTGACGGTGATGTAGGCTATGTATTCGTAGCCGTCCTTGTACATTCCACTGGAGACAATCCTGTCGCCGAATTTGGCGTATGCGTCGTCCATACCCTTGTTGCATTCCAGTGGTGTGCTGTATGCGCACGACTGTGTCTTTGTCTTCATATGATTGATAGGATTTCCCTGCAGATTTCGACTTGGATTGAGGGGTTGAGGGACGAGAATTCCCTGGCTGTGCCGTCGTGGAGTTCGACCCTGACCTGGTTCCTGGCTGTGCCGTGCATGTAGATGCGCTTGATGTCCTTTTTGAGCAGGTGCTGGAAAAGGATGTCTGGGTCGTCCATGTCTACCGAGAGGCGCCCGCTGCATTCCATCCAGAGGAGGATGGATTCCTCAAGGGTTTTGGTGAGTTTGGACATGTAGAATTCCATGTCGAGCTCGGTGAAGAAAACCTTGGGCACTGGCAGGTCGATGGAGTAATCGTCGTCGTCGCTGTAGAGTTCCTTCATGAAGTCCATCTTCGTGGCTAGTGCCGTGCGTGGCTGTTCCTGCTGGGGTTCGGCGTCGAGGGCGGACATGACCGCGATTTCGTTAAGCGGTGACAGCTGGTATTGTGCTGGGGTTTCCAGTTTCGGGGAATCGACAACAGCCCAGTCCAGCCTGACGGTACCGTTGTCCATGGCAGCCTTGAGTGTCACCGTGGTGTTGTTTGCCGTGTCCAGCCCTATGATGATGGGTATGGATGAATTCGTCAGGTTTACCATGGTGACGTGCCATTGTATTGAAGTCTGGTCTATGTCCAGCTCCTTGGGTGCTGCAGCCTTGGCTATGGCGCCGAGCAGCTTCAGGTCGTATTCTGTCGGGTTCTGGTTTATTGTCAGCATTTATTCCTTGCTTGAGTCGATTAATTCAGCGTGTTCGTTATCGATGTATATCCTGATGCATTCGTCGAACTGTTCGGGCGATTGCGGGTATACCTTGTCGGTCTGGTCGTTGCGGGTGAACTGACCGTCATTCCAAAACGTTATTGTACGGGGTGCGTTGAGCCCGTTCAGCCGCCATTGGCTGAAATAGAGTTTTGCGTGTTTCATTTTAAATAAGATTTGATTGGGGGTTTATCCTACTCTCACAACCTGCTGGTCGATGGCAGCCGCGCAAGCGAACGGGCTTGAAGGGTAGAAACTCTTGATTCTGTATGTCTTTTTGTCGTCGGCAAAGAGGGTTTCGATGTATTTCACCCTGAACAGGTTGTTCGTCTTGTTCTGTCTGACAAGGAAGTTGCCGTTCACGATATGCTTTGTCTTTACCGATTCAGTCTTTCCGTTGATTGTGATTTCGAATTCTGTCATGATGATTGTGTGTTTGCACTACTCATTTGAGTAGTTATGTTAATTATTACCATATAACCGCATTTTCAGGGTTTTTTCCGTGTGGTTATTCTGAATAGACGATTACGTTGCACAAGCCGAATGTGTTTGTGGTGTGCTTTCTGATTTCGTCTTTCATGTTCTGGCACTCCACCATGAAAGAACAGTCTTTGCACTTGCTCAGGCGGAAAAACTCCTTGATGTCGTCCTTGTACAGCACTTTGCCGTTGGGGAGGTGGATTGAAATGTTGGACGATTTCAGTTCCTTTTCATGTTTTTTGGCGTCTTTCTCCCTATTGAACACCTTGCCGTCAGCTGTCTTGTATCTGTATACGGTCTCTTGAAATATCTCCATGATTTTAATCTGCGTTTTTTAATTGGTTAGGGGGTATATGATACTCATTTGAGTAATTATGCGTTTTTTATTTAGATGTCTGTTCCACATAAAGATGACAAATGGCATCGTACAGGTCGTCAGCCTCGATGATGGTCTTGATAGCTTTCAGCTTATCGTAACCGATGTCTCTGAATGAAGTCTTGTTGATTTCGTAGTACAGTTCACGAGCTTTCTTCTCCAACTTCTTGCTCTCTTCGTATTCCTCTTCGGTTCCAAGGAACAGGCGGCGACTCGAATAATCCTTTTCTGACATATTGCTATCGTTGTAGAATTTGCAGGGTTTACCGTAATGGTCATCATCCCACTTTACGGCTACGGTGATGAACTTGGGGCCGATAACGATGACTTTAGCTTTGCTGACTGAAGTGTCTCTCGTATAGTCACTGTTGGGGACAATCAGAATCATGTCACCCTTTTTAAGGTCTTCTCTCTTAATCATGATTTTAATCTGCGTTTTTTAATTAATATTAATACAGGTTGTCGTCGACATATATGTCCAAAGTGGATATATACTTTTTGGTTTTTCGGTCGTATTTGGACGATGTCGACAGTGAAATTTCGTCGGTGGTGTTGCAGTCATGGTCACCGTTTTTGTAAAAGGTGGCGGTTACTGTCACATCGGCATCCTGCAATTTGTTGTTTTGGATATAATCGATTATTTGTTGTCCTTTCATGGTTTAATATGGTTTAATTAATATTTGTATTCGCTGAGGTGGTTTTTGCGTTTGCAACCGTGATAGTTGATTTCAACTGATTTTGATGAATTCATCGGGATAAAGTTCGCATTCCGTGTCAGGTTCGTCAATGAGTCTGCATGTGATTGTGCCGTCAGTGACTTTGGTTACTTCCCAAATGCTAAGGCAATGGATATCCATGTTTTCATCCTTCGCAGGGGGAATGATGATGTGGTCTTTCATACGTATGATGTTGTGGTATCTGTCAAATGTTGCCATAATGAAATTAAGTTAAATTGTTAATATAACTCTATAACCAAATAATTGATGTTTTTTCCATACTCAAATGAGTAGTTATACACTTTTTTTAGAGGCTCATTATCGCCTCTTTGATTTCAGTCCATTTCTCGTCGTCGTCTTCGAGGAACAGTTGCTCGTAGTCGTCGTCCTGAAAGTCCTTTCCGAGGTCGGGGTTGCCGTTGTATAGCAGCAGGTTCGAGCCGTCAAGCACGACATGGGTTATGATGTCGTAGCCGTCGTCGATTTCGTAGTCGGATATGACAAGCACGTTTGTGCCGTAGTTCTCGAATACATTTTTGATGTTGTCGTTTGCCTTCATATTCTGAATTTAATTAAAATTAGGTTCGTTTATAGGTGTGCCTTCAAGCCATGCGTCGTGGAAGTTGACACGTGGACCGTGCAGTTGTTTCTCAATGACGGACATGTTTTTTATAATGCCCAAGAGCCTCCACTTGCCGTTGAAGGACATGGCAAGGTAGAATTGGTTGGTGTAAAGTATCCTCACACCGTCCTTTACGGTACGTATACCCATCCAGGCATTTGGTATTTGTGTGGCAGGTACGAGCGATTCGCTTATCTCTTTCTGCGGTGTTTCATGGGGTTCCATAATGCCTGTTTTGTTGTTTAATTTCCAATTCATTTATTTTTAATTGTTGTTGAGCACCATTTCTGCATATTCGTTATAATGGTTCTTGAGACTGACTTTCCAATCACATAAACCGATTATTTCATCCGACAAGTCAAGTGCACCCTTTGCTTCATCGGACATGCCATGCAAGAGCATGTGTACTTCATCCAATTTATCTTCAATCAGATGCAGTTTCTCTCTTATGTTTTTCAATTGCTCATCCATATCTCTATAACCAAATTAAGTTGTTTTTTTCCTTAAAGGTGTAGATGCGGTAGGAAACTATTATTCTTTGACGATAGGAAAATATAATCCTTTTTACTGGGTTTTGAGTGTCTTGTGTAGATGTAGTTTATACCATCAAGGCTTGAAAGGTTGGCACATACACCATACACATCCATAGGGGTTTCGCATTCAATAGCGAACTTCTTGGTCTTGTAACCCATATCTTTCAGAAACTGGGTCGGTCTGATTTGGCAAGTAACGTATGTCATACTCATTTGAGTGTTTTAGGTTTAGAAAATCTTATTAAATTCAATCTTTTCAAAGTATTCAGGCTTCAGCTCAGGCTCAGGACCGTCTTGGTAGTTCCACTTTTCATAAGCCTCTTCATAAGCCTTTGCACCCTCGTGGGTCAGAAGATGTATCTCGAACACATTGGTTCCGTCGTGGTGTTTTGCGTGTACGGTGATATAATCCTCATCGTCATTGATGAATACATCGTAATCCCAGATGTCAGAGGAAGAGACACATTTCATGATAGTGTCAACTAAACCGTTCTCAATGACAGGATGCACGACAGGATGATTGCCATCCCACAAGCCCAGAGTGCCAGTGATGATGAAGTTGCGGTTGGCATATTCACTGTAACGCATATTCTCGCAGTCGCAGTCGATGTCCTGCTCAACCTGCTCGTGTCGCCATTCATTGAACAGATGTCCTCCCTCGTCATCCTCTCCAAAACGTTGTTCTTCGGGGATGTCGCATTCATTGCACCATTCAAGGTAGTCGTTGTATGTGTAGTTGAAAATGTCGGTTGACAGCACAATGTGCCGTTTCGTGTCTTTATCCATACCGTTTAGTTTTTTTGGTTGTCAATAAATCTGATTGAACATAAAGGAGGAATCAAGGTCGCAAAGGTGCTGGACTTCCTCTATCGTCATTCTGTGTACAATGCTCCATTTGCGGAGGCGTTTTGCCACGTCCTTTACATCGTTGTCAAGGTCGGCACACAATTCTTGGGCTACTTTCAGCCATTTGTCTGCTTTTTCAGTCATAACGTTTAAATTTTAAGGGTTGTTTTTAATTTGTTAATTACATCCTTATAACCGAATTTCAATTGTTTTTTCGTGACAATGGAGAAAAAATTTATGTTAAAATTCTCACTTGGTCTATCCATATCGCCTGCTGTATACATAACCGTTTTTGGCAGGTTTTTTCATTAAATTAATTGTTAAACTTTACGGAAATTTTATGTTAAATTCGGTTATGTATACGTGGGAAGGGTGTATAAAAAAGAAACCGCTCCGTTTGTCGGGGCGGTTTTTCGCTTTTGTTTGTATGTTGGTTTACATAGCCAGCAGTTCAAAAGCCTTCTCCATTCGCTTGTTTGCCGTTCCGTTCAGCATTGAGTTGAAACGCTTGGTTGCGATTGTGTCAGCAGTGTCTTTTCGTGCATTGCCGTAGGATGCGGTATTGGAAAGGAAGTTGGTCGTTCCGTTAAAGAGCCATAAGCGTGTACCGCGTGCAAAGTCCTGACCCATGGAATCGCTGTGGAGGGTATCCTTGAAACTGGAGATGATGTTCTGCGTGCGTGTGGAGATTTCCTCAACGTTGAAGTCATAGTTGTTTGCACGGACAAGTTCCTTCATTTCCTCTTTGTCAAGGAAAAGGTTGGTGATGTACTCGTTCACGTCCTTGTCGGTGACCTTTGCAAGGCGATAAGCGTTCATTTGCTCGATGTAGTCCTTTGCAAAGAAGTTGAGCCGTCCGACGCCCTCGCGGATTTTTTGGATGTTTGCCTCCTTGGTGAGGTCGACACGCTGTGCCGCGTTCTTGCTGTGTTTGAAATTCAGACCGAGTTTGCTCGATATGTTTGCAAGGTAAGTGTTTCGGCAAATGACGCGGACAGGGCTGAAACGGAGCTGGAGAGCCGACGTTCCGTCGTGGGATGTGTGTGCGAACACATAGAACTTGGTGTCGCTCACGTCACCGTCAACACGTGCGTTGAACGGCAGTTCAGCCTGGATATAGGGGTCGTAGTTGTTGACCAGACCAGCCGACACGATTTTCAGTGGTGTGTCAGTGACGGAGGCGTTGCACATAAGGTCGAGCAGGTCGAATGCCGCGTTGTTCTGAATTGTGCCGTAGTCGTTTCCGACAATGCCGATTGTATCGTCAAAACCGTCATGCACGGTAGCCTTGTGGGTTTTGATTACGTAGTTGGCTGGGATTGTGACAGGCTCGTTGTTCAGCACTTTCTCCAACAGGTCTTGGGGAAGGCGGACGAGTTTGTCCTCGCGCACGGTGAAGTCAGCACCGATTTCGTGGATTACGTCCTTAACATTGATGTTTCCGTCGAATTTGTGAAAACCCAAACCAAGGGTTGCTGCATTTGCTGTGGTTTCGTTTGCCATAATAAATCTGATTTAAATTGTTAATAACATCTGTATAACCGAATCTGAATTGTTTTTTCCTCAAAATTTAGGTAAAATTTCATTTGAATTTTGGAGGATGCTGTCTGCCATTTCTTTCGTGACAATGCGACACCAATGTTCTTTGACAAATTGCTCGTCAATGCCACAGTTTTCTATATTTTTAAGCATTTCCTCACGGAAATCGTCCTCAATCAAATCATCCCAATCGTTGAAGCAGTCTTGCTCATGGCTGATTTCGTTGTTGTTCCATTCGCTGACATCGCACCAGTCGACGAACTTGACCGAGCCTGCCCCAAGTGAAACAACATCGCTTATCACCTCTGTGGGTGTCATATTGTCGAAACGGTATCTATCCCAACTGATGGGGTAGAACATAAGAACCACTTTGATTTTCTTGTCGTTTGTATTCATATCTAATCTGTTTTAATTGTTAACTACACCTATATAACCAAATTTCAATTAAATTTTCTTTAAAATTTCAATTTATTTTTAAAGAAAAATTGGCTTGGATTCGGTTATGTATACGTGGGGAGAGTGTATAAAAAAGAAAACACTACTCATTTGAGTAGTGCTTGGCTAATGAATGTCATATTTAATTGAGGTTGGTGAGTTTGTAGACTCCACACTTGACCTTTTCTTTCACGGTCGCGGAATCCTCGTTGAGAAACTGGTTTCTGTATTTCGCTGTTGTGGTTGAGTAATTCCAGTTTTCCTTGTCGAGCCAGACCTGCCCTTTTTCGTCCACAAGGCATATTGCCGTGCTGTAGGATTGGAAGATGCGTTTCGTGCCTGTCTTGGTTTTGATTGTGATTTCAAACTGGTTTCTCACTGTTTTACCATAATCTTTAAGTGATGGGCAGTTTTTGACTTGGATTTTCTGTAAAGGTTTCATATCGTTTAGGGTTTTAATTTGTTAATTACTTTTGTATAACCGAATCTGAATTGTTTTTTCCTTAATCCGAGTAACTTTTTTTGCTTAATTCGTCTTGCATTTGGTCGATGATGTAGTCGGCAGCGTCAATAATCCTGTTGTAGGGGAAGGTTTTGTCTACATCCCATTTTCCGCGTTCACCGAACATATCGTCAGCGTTGGGTGTGTTGATTGTCTGCTTGTCGCTTGTCAGCACGCAAATAGCGTCACTGTTGCGGTGTTCATAGACCGCATAGTTTTTGATGAAACGGTATTTGTACCAAAGCATGAACACATAGCCTTGTTCACGGCAGTTCTCGAAACGCCCAACGTTAATCATAACATCATTGGGGTTTTCCGCAGCATCCGCTATCTCATCCCTGTATCCACGGATAATGGCGAGGATAGCCTGTGCCTTATAGTTTGCACCGTCATTGAGGTAATTACGTACATCTATCATAACTTGTGTATTGTTTAGTTGTTAATTACATCTATATAACCGAATCCCAATTGTTTTTTCCTCATTTTTTATGTTAAATTTTCAAGGGATATGCAAAAAAATAAGACAGGCTGTTTCACAACAGCCTGCCACCCATTAAAATTTAAGATTCGTTGCTATCATAAGTCTTTTTGTACCAAAGTATCTCGTCCACGTCGCGTAGCCAGTCCGATGGAAACTCCTTGGAATCTTTCCTTGCAACCTCAACTCCGACCTTGAGTTTGCCGTCTTCCACCTTAAGGGTCACGATGATTTCGCCCCATTTCTGTTTGCGGGCGTTTTGCCGTCCTTCCTCGACACTTATCTTTTCACCGTTTGGGTTATCCCATCTGAAACGCTCCTCGGTGTCAAAGTGCATTTTTGCAACATAGAGTTCAATCTCTCCCCTTTCGTCAAGGGTGTCGATGATGGTTTTGTGGTCGATAAGGATATCGCCTTGGTAATGCTCCATATATCTGGATGCTATGCAAGCGAGAAAGTTGTCGATTTTCTGTTCAATGTGCTTGTCCATTGTGTGTTGATTTTAATTGTTACATCTGCATAACCGAATTTGGATTGTTTTTTCTGTGAAAAAACACAAGAAATTCCAATGAAAAAACATCTTTTTTGCGGTTATGTATACGAAAGGCATAATATGCACAAAAAAGCACCCTCCTGTCTTGCGGAGAGTGCCAACGATATGAATAACAAATTAAATCAATCAGTAGTAGGAAGTGTGATGTTGTTGAACTTGTTCAATTGCTTTTCGTAGTCGGAGTAATAACCCCAGTACTCTTTTCCGAAATCCTTGATAGCCACAGCGACATCTTTTTCCTCAATCAGTGGTGTGAGCGATGCCATACCGATTGCGTTCACGTAGTTTTCGAGTTCGTTCAGACCTTCAGCCTTGGTGTCAACCACAGTGTGAAGATACTGCAGGTCGGTGATGGTAAGGCGTGCGCCTAAAGGGTAGAGCCTTATTCGGTAACCGTCATAGTCACGCTGGAAGTAGAGTTCGTCCGTGTACTTGTCGTACACTGGTTCAAATCCCATCGGTTCAAGGATATGCTTGTTGAGAGGTATGATATAAGCCTCCTTTGGCGGTGTGTTTGTCACCATTATTGAGCATTCCATATCCGCGTTGTAGTAATGGCTGTACATTCTAAGGTTCTTTGCCTGGTATTCTTTCTTGTTCATAATAAGGCATTCGCAAATTGATTTGAGGGTGTGGTCAAGAGCCTCATTTTCAGTCAGACCCTTGTGCATATAGTCAATGGCATACTCTGCATCGTCGCAGGTAATCTCAACTCCGTCAAGTTCAAATTTGTGCCTACGTTCTTCGAGTTTAGCAATGACGGTCTGAATGTCTTTTTGATTTTTGATGTCGTACATATTGTTCTGTTTTAATTGTTACACCTATATAACCGTTTTCTGTCTGTTTTTTCAGTGGTTTTTGTGTTTTTTTTTTTTAAGGTATTTTCTCCCTTGCTGGCTCTCAACCTTTCAGTATTATAACCGCTTTCGGTCTGTTTTTTCCGTGGAATTTGGGAAAATAATAAAACCGCCCCATTCTCGGAGCGGTTACCTATGAACAATTTGCAAGAACTTCTATTCGTTGCCTGTCAACCGAAGGAATTCGTCCTTCTCACTATCGGTCAAGCCGTTGTAGATTTCAGCAAGCGTTTCAACACGTTTGGCTGCGATTTCGGCACGTTTTGTTTCAATGACTTTCTTTGCCTTGTTGTCAAGATGTTTGATTGCCCTATAGTCACCCGTGATGTCGTTGATTACCGCGATAACCTCGCCTTCCTCGCTTTGGTCATTCGTGTGCCAACCGTCCACGAGCCAAAATCCGTCTTCGTGGTGGGTGCATTTCACTTCACTGTATTTGACTGCAATCGCCTTTGCCCTTGCGTGCGTCCAGGCATCGTTGATGCACTCACCGAGTTCGTCCTCGTAATAGCCGTCTGCGTACTCTTCTTCCACACCGTTGACAATAATGGTGACTGAGTACACATCGTCGTGGTCGTACACGCCAATTTCCGCATTGAACTTTTTAAGGTCTTTGTTTGCGAGTTTCAGTATCCGCTCCCAAGGATTTACTTTGTTTGCCATATCGTTTAAATTTTAATGGTTGTTTTTAATTTGTTAACTACATCTGTATAACCGAAATTATCTTGTTTTTTCCGTACATTTTAATATAAAATTTACACTTGTTTGCAACTGTTTTTCTTTCAGTATGATAACCGTTTTTTTAACATTTTTTCCAAGGACTTTTGCCACTTTTCCAACATTTTTTCCACCCACTTTTACCACTTTTCTAAGGAAAAAGCACCTTGATTTTGGTTATGTATACGTGGGAAGGTTGCATACAAAAAGAAACCGCCCCATTCTCGGAGCGGTCGCTACTCATTTGAGTATTCTCAATATACAGTCACAACCCTCATTCCACACAGTTTGTCGCAGCGGACACCGTGTTCGGTGAACTGGTTCTTGTCTTTGATGTACAACCTGCAATCCCAATCAGTGATGGCGATAATCCAATCGTACATCTCATCAATCCCCTTGTCGGAGGCAAGAAAAGTGAAGCCAAGTTCCGTGCCACCGACCGCAATGCCGAACCTCAAGTCAGTTTCGTCAACATTGGCACCGCAGTTGCAGACCGTTTTGTTTACAGCCTCCTTGCAGGCATCGGTGAATTCCTTTTTGGGGTCGTTCTCACCTGCCCACTCGCACCATACCATAAGTTTGACATACGACCCGTCCACGCCGATGTACTGTGGTCTGGAAATGTCACGCAGACGGTTGACAGTGTTGTGGTAAGTGTCATAACTTTTCCCTGTGTCTTCGGGGGTCAGGTCTTTCGGTGTGTCTATACACACAATAATTGCTCTCTCAACCTCAAAACTGGAGGGTATCTCGAAAGTTTCTGTATCGATAAGGTCGAAACCGTTCAAATCGGCAGTCGGTGTGATTTCAGTTTCCTCGGAAACCACGGCAAACTTGATGTTGTTAAGTTTGCAGAACTCAATGACTTCTTTATAGTTGTTGTTCATAATTATAAGTTTTTAATTGTTAACTACACTCCTATAACCGAATTAACTTAATTTTTTCTGTAAAAAAACCAAATTTTTTTATTATGTTAATTTTTACTTAATTTAAGTTAAAATTGCGGAAAAACTGCGGTGTTTGCGGTTATGTATACGGGAGGGGGAATGGCATAAAAAAGACAGGCTGTTTCGCAACAACCTGTCGCAGTAAAAAAACTACTTTATCAGAAGATTTTTGTCAGTCCTCCTCTCCATAGATGTCGGCAAGACAGACGTAGCAGATTCGCTCCTCATTGTCACCGCAAAATGTGTTAGGCTCTTGGCAGTGTGCCTGCAATTGGCAGTATGTACAAGGGGTGATACAATCATCCCACTGCTTATCCGACAAATGGCATTTGTTGTAGGTGATACCGTTTATCTCAACGGTGTTTGGTGCAATATCCATATCTTGTTCGTTTTTGATTGTTTCAATCATATAACCGTGTTCGGTCTGTTTTTTCTGTGAAACACACAACAAATTTCAATCTGATTTTTGTGGAAAAAAGCAGCCGTCCTCGGTTATTCATACAGAGGGAGTGATAGGCAAAAAGAAAAGGCGGCATCAAGCCACCCTTTCTCTCTTTAACAATTAAAACTCAAATATGAACCACATCACAACTACTCATTTGAGTAGTGTTATTTCTTTTTGCTCCGTTTCTTGCCTTTTTTCGCAAGGTATTCGCCATAATCTTTCGGCGTAGACCGCACGAACAAATTGGCAGGGATTTCGTAACGGGGCATTGCTTTGTATATGTAGGTGTTTATGCAATTGTTCATAATCTATTCGTTCTCGTGGATTTTACAAGGTTCACCGTACTCGCACTCGCACATTGGGCAGTGGTCAACTCGCATTGTGTCAGTTTCAGTGTCGTACCAATACTGACCTTGTTCAAGCGGTTCTCCGCATTTAGGACAGCAGATTGTTTCCATATCGTTTTAATTTTAATTTTTAATTATTACACTTATATAACCGAATTATCTTGGTTTTTTCCTCAATAATTGTACCAATCATTGAAAACATGACGTGCTTTTGTTTCAAGTTTGTTTAATGTTTCGGCACTCAACACTTCATGCCAATAGTAGGAATTTCTCATAAGTTTTGCCTTTTCCTTCACCAAATCAGTAATATTCTCATTGTTCATTCTTGCAGAATGAATGAGGTTATTAAGTTCATAAATCCGTTCTTGCTGTTTGGCAGGGAGTTTCTTTTCTATCCGAAGATACATAACGTATTCGGGGTTTGACATTTTGTGACACCATTGGCATGAGTGTTTGTTGGGTATGGCGTTTCTCCTAACCATTGAGATTTTAACTTCAGTGTTGAAAAACAGAACTTTCTCCTTTTCAGCCTTTTTGTAAAACTCATCCAAAGTCAGTTGTTTACCGCTCCAAAGTGAGAAAAATGTGTGTGGTGTGTACCACATAGAGGCTACCCTAATTGGGTATCTGCCGTCAATTGCTTTATCTTTGATGACTTCAGGAATCCTATTGCTGCCTACCCACACATTGGACAGCCACACTTTCAAAGGGTATTGTTCTTTAACCCCGTTAATAATTACAAATTCTTGTCGGTCTTTCTTGATGGCTCGTGGGGTGGTGTTTTGGTCAGACGTTTCATATTCGTAGCAACGCATAAAAAAGTCATAGTCAGTCAAACCTCTATCTTTAGCATTGACTTTCTCCGCCTTTTTCTTAGCGTCTTCAAGCATTTGTTTGAGGGTTCTCTCACTCTTTCTTGCTTGGCTAAAAAACTCCTTGATATAGTCTTTGTATACCATAATGTTCAGTTTTAATTGTTACACGACTATAACCGAATTTAATCTGTTTTTTCCACAAATTTTCATTGGAGTTGTACATAATGGCTGATTACCTTGTTGTCCTTGACTATGTAGGAAATGTTGATTCCAACCTCAAAATCGTTTGTTTTGCTGCTTTTTTTTCCGTACCACCTTACCGTAACCACATCGTCAACCTCAATGCAGTTATCCTCAAGGTCTTTAACGGTGGCAATAGGAAACCTGTCTGATGTGAGGGTATCAATCAACGCAACCTTTGAAACCCCAAAGAAAATCTTATAGCGGATTTGGTCAAAGAAAATCTTTCGCTTGTATTCCTTTACCACAATATTATCGCTCAGTTTAACGGTGTCGTGGGTTTGAAAGTTACAACCGTAGGTTTTGTAAAAACCAGCCATTTGTTTTTCACTGTCTTTCGAGATAAAGGTCTGTGCATCCATATTGTTCAGTTTTTAATTGTTACAATACTATAACCGAAAACCAATCACATTTTCCGCATCTTTTTTAAGGAAAAAATCACATTTTCCTGGTTATGTATACGAGGGGTGCTATAGCAATAAAATAAACGCTCCCTTTGAAGTGGGGAGCGTTCCCAAGTCGGTTTTTTCCTCAAATACTAATAAAAATTTAGGTTAAATCTGACAGGGTAAGCGTCTTTGGTAAAGTCCTCTTTGTTGAAGTGAACAAACAAGAAAGTCCTTCCCCATTCCACACCAACAACATCTTTCACAGCATAGTGCTTTCCCCAACCTTTATTGACGTACTCAACAAAGTCTTTGAGCATACTTTCGTGGATTGTGATATTCTTTTCCAATTTCATATTGCCTGATTATTTATACTCATTTGAGTAGTTTAACTTTTCTTGATATTAGAACGGCAATTCAACGTCATTTGGTGTATAAGCTTGACCGTATTTGAGGGCAATGTGGAAATAATTGATATCGTCCTCGGCACGGAGACCTGCATAGTCTCTGATTTCATAAGCAAGGTCAGCGTTACCCTTGACAATCTCCATAGTCGGATATGTCATAATCACTTTTTCGGGGACACCCTCATCTTCGGGGTCTTTATGGAGGATGGCGATACCGTCATAGAACTTGCCTTTGTACCAATGTTCATCATCATCGTCGAAAAGATTGTTCACTACTCCGTCTTCAGGATAGTTGTTATTGCACATAACGATTTCATCGTCTATAAAATCGAGTTTACGCTTATTGCGTTTAGCCTTAATTTCCTTTGCTAACATTGTGACAAGTTCTGCGGCTGCATCATAGCAGTCTTCGTTGCTGCTGTCGAATGCGTCAGCCAAACTGACGATTTGGTCGATTTGTTCTTTGGATAATGTGTATGCGTTCATATTGTTTAGTATTTAAATGTTACATCTATATAACCGATTTTAGTTAAAATTTTCCTCAAATTGGTCAACAATTTGTTTCAGTTTCTCAACCCAATGATTGCCCTCAACACGTTCCGCTTGCCACGATTGTGTCACGTTGTAGCCACTCGGTATGACTTTCATGTCTTTCCAATAGAGCCAAAGGCAATCCTCTTTGTCTGCACCGATTAAGCGTTTCAAACGCGACATTAGGAATTTCTTAGTGGTTGCAATAAAGTGGTTGCAGTTGTCAATCGTTGTGTATGCCTCACTGATAGTCATTTTGTTTGGCTTTTAATTTTTACACATCTATAACCGAATTTCATCTGTTTTTTCGTTGAAATTAAGTTAAAAGTTTACGGAAAATAACACAGGAATTCGGTTATGTATACGAAGGGAATAATGCAAAAAAAAAAACCGCCACCTCAAAGGGTAGCGGTCACATTATCCCATATCCTTTATTCACAACAATTACGGCAGTCCTCAATGTAGTTTTGCACATCATAGTCGCTGAACACGTCATTGACAAGCGATTTGGGCAGCGTGCTTATAATGGTTTTCACAACCTCGGCAGCAATTTCGTTCCTCATTTCCTCATAGTCCAACTCCATACAACCCATAAAATGGTTGACAAAGCGGCTGATAAAGGCGTTGCGTGTTCCATCATTTTTGCCTGCGAGAGCGTCAATATAGCCGTCAACGTGGCTTTCGCTGATACCGACCTTAATATTGCGTTCCACAACCATAAGTCTGCCAATGCCGTTGTAATTAACCCATTGTTTGTCTGTGGGGTCAACGTACAATTCAAAAGCAACATAGTGATTGTCGCTACTCTCTGGGTCGGGATTGAACTCGTTGTTGTAGCACATAACAGGCTTTCCATACTGAGCCACTGCAGCGGTAAGTACATTAAGCGGACTAACCGCACCCATAACGGCATTAACAACCTTGTTGCTCAGTTTATCTGCAATTTTCTTTTTTGCGTTCGTTTCCATATTGTTCAGTTTTTAATTGTTACACTCCTATAACCGAAACCTGTCTGAAATTTCGTCAAATTAAATTAATTTTTTTATGGGAAAAACAGCAGAAACTCGGTTATGTATACGAGCGATGTAATGGGAAAAAGAAAACCGCCAACCTATCGGTCAGCGGTCTTTGCCTTCTACATAATCGCTCTGAGGATATTTGCGACTTCCGTATGTTTTTGCTCATTCCAAAGAGTTGCGATTTCGTCTGCTTTCGCATCAATCTTGGCAGCAATTTCGTCTTCGACTTTCTGTGACTTGCGACCGAGTTCACGGAGCAACTTTCTGAACCCACATTCGTGAATATCACCTAACATCGTGCAAGTTTCGCTGACAAAACTTTCACTGATTTTCTCGCGGTGTACTGGTTTTATGTATGCGTACACGCCACGCTTGCCACAATAACCGCCTTTGTCGTAGCGGACACTGATTTTGAGTTCGTCAAGGGCTTCACCGCCAACTCTGTTAATGGGATTGATTTTCTTGTAGATATCCATATTGTTTAGTTTTTAAGTTCAATTATATAACCGAATCTGAATTGTTTTTTCGTTAAAAATATAGATTAAAATTAACGAAAAAATATCATAAAAGCGGTTATGTATACGAGGGGAAAATATCGAATATATATTCGATAATGATTCAATATCGAATAAAAAAAAAAACCGCCACCTCAAAGGGCAGCGGCTTTATAATGCGTGCTTTTCAGTACACCTCTATCGCTATATTGATAATCCGTTTCGGTCGTTGCATTACGATTGTTTCGCTAACGTCAACATCATCGTCAAAACGAATCACTTTCGGCTTATTGTCGTTGATGCAATCAATTTGTTTGTTATACCATTTGTTGTTAGTGCAAGTGACCACACTTTTACGGAACAAGTAGACACTTTCTATTCTGTCCAAGTTAGCAGTCATATTATAGCGGTTGTAAGTCCACACATAAAGACGATTGTCTTTTATTGACGGTTTGCAGCCACAATCCAGTAAAAGCATATAAAGGCTGTCATTGCTCAAAGTAAAAACCACTTTGTTAGTCTTGTTGTAGCAGTCCTGGGGTGTTGGGTAAAGTGACGACAGAAGGCTTGATGCTTTAAACTTTTCGCCATTGGCTAAAACAACATCGGCATTGACAACAAAGTCCGTATTACTTCTGTTTTCACGCACCGAAGGAACTGTAAGTTGGATTTCCGAAAAACGGCACGCGACAATTTCGCCATCTCTGCTAACATAAAACGTTGTCTTTGGTGTTACATCTATAATTCTCATATTCGGTTTGTTTTAATTGTTACATCTGTATAACCAGATTTCAGTTAGATTTTCCGCAACTTTTTAATAGTTGTTTTCTATATAGTCATAGACTTCTGCAGGAGGTTCGTCCTCAATGCCGTGCAGCCAGCCGTTGATGCAGTCGGCAATGTCAACCGTGGCTCCAAGTTCGTCTTTGTTGCCACCGTACTGCTCCCAACTTTCATAGCAGGCACAGATGTGGATTTCAGTGCCGTTGTTAAGCGTTACAACAGCCTCGCGGTCTTTAACTTTTTTTCCGTGAAATTCAATGTCTACTGGTTTATAGTCTCGGTAACTCATCTTGTTTAGTTTTTAATGGCTGTTTTTAATTTGTTAATTACATCTGCATAACCGAATCTGTCTTGTTTTTTCGGTGAAAAACCCAACAAATTTCAATCTGTTTTTTACAGAAAAAACACACCAAAAGCGGTTATGTATACGGAAGGGGTAATGGGCATAAAAAAACCACCCCATTATCTCGGAGCGGTCGGATATTAGGGAACACTTACAGCAATCCCCTATCGTCCAAATATCTGTGCAGCCAACCCAATGCAGCCGTGAGAAAATACAATCCGTAGATGCCTCCAACCCAATACCAAAACTCGTCCGACACAATGTTCTGAGACACGTAGTTCGTCACTCTGAACCAATAGTAAGCCGACAGCAGCAGAAACACCGCAAACCTTTGGATTGAGAAATGGCATACAAGCAAGACAAGTATTGTCAGACCCGTAACAACACCCAATGCGACAAACGTGTTCTCGTGCATCAGCAGCCTTTCTATCCAAGTTATTTCTTCCATTGTTTCATGTTTTCGTTCTTATGCCAACAATCGCGGCATACACCGCCATATCGCATGTATTCCACGTTGCTGATTTCTTTGCCACAATGAGGGCATTTAGTCTTGTCGTTCATATTGTTCAAGTTTTAATGTTCAGTTATATAACCGAAACAAGCCAGTTTTTTCCGTAATTATTTATACTCATTTGAGTATTTGGCATAAACAAACAAACCGACACGCCTATCATTTCAGTGTGTCGGCTTGACAATTTGCGCCCGTCAATTTGCCCAAGTGAGACCCAAGCCTATTGTAAGGGGGGGGGTAGGGGGCGATTGTTGCGACTCTCGATATTCGGACGGGGGCGGTCGGTATTAATATAATTCTATTAATATAATTTCTCTAAATATGTTTCATATCGTTAAATTTTTGAAGGTTCATGACTACTCTATAATAATTAAGAATATAAACTTTGTAATTCAGTTTTGCCTGGGGGTGTCTTTGTTGTGTCTCATAGGGCGTTAAATATAAAATCGTGTAATAACTATTAAAATACTTGTTTGCTACGGTCGGTCGCGTGTTCTCATACTACTGACTTTTAGGGTGTTACTATTAAATTATTGGTTTTCGTTTCTTACATCTATATAACCGATTCTATCTCGTTTTTTCCTCAACTTTTTTCTGATTTTTTGGTTCCCTTATGCACTCCATTCATAATAGTAGTTGTAAAGGGTTTCAGCCATAACTTTGGCGGCAGCAGGTATTTCCTCAATTTGGTCAAGGCGTTTCTCGTCACGCAGCCAAATCCCGTTATAGTCGTTATTCTCGGAATAGGCAATATCAGCGGAGATAAGGTCTTCTTTAAGCCAATTTGTCAGTTCCTCCAACGACATTGGACTGCCGTCCTCGTGGTAAATATCATCGGCAGGGTCAATAAGGTTGTGCAGGGTTTCATGGGTATCTTTGTCAATCAAATGCCATTCCCAATAAGACGGTGTCAAGCAGAATTGTCTCATGATTTTAAGTTTTTAAGTTCAAATATATAACCGAATCCATTAGATATTTTCTGCAGATTTAACTAAAAATTTCAAGGAAAAAACATTCCAAATTCGGTTATGTATACGAAGGACATAATGGTCAAAATTTGAAAGCCACCCCATACTCTCGGAGTGGCTTTCGCTCGTAATTTAAATTCAGCGGTCAGATTGTACCGCCCTTGCGTTTGTTCGCGGTCTTGCTTATCATTTGGAGGTTGTCAAGCGTTGTAGTTCCGCCTTTCCACCACGGTACAATGTGGTCAGCCTCCATTTCCTCAATCGGCAGTTTTTCACCCGTGATTGCACACTTGTGTCCTTGGTTTTCGTAAGCGGTACGCTTGTCATTTTCACTGAATGTGCGTTTGGAAAGTTTGCAAGCCAAATTCTCATCCTCACCGCTCAAAATGTATTCGTACACGCCTTTCTTTTCAGTCACTTCCTCGTTTGCTATAAGTTCATGTACACGCTTTTCGATTTCGTCAGCGTCATATTGGTTGCCATGGTATTTGTTATAGAGTTTACCCGAAGAATTAAATATAATCAAAAGTAGTCACACTACAATTGGTACATTCACTCCTTGCTGTTTCTTGCAAGGTTCTCCGAAACGATAATAATACTTCTTTAACCTTCTCACGTTTCAGTTTCTTAGGCTTAAAAGCACCATTATCCAATTGTTTTAAGAGCGATTCTCGTAACACGGTTACGAGAACTCTGTTCCTTATATTCTTTGCAGCGTTAAAGTCTGCATTATCTTTATATCCACATTCAATACATTCAAATGTTTCTTGGTTCGGTCTGTTTTCATCCTCAATGCATCCACATATAGGGCACATCTTTGATGTATAACTTGCTTGAACAGTAGACACTGCAATATCGTATTTTCTTGCAATATGTTCAACTTCTTGTTTAAGACTACTCAAGCCAAGGAATTTAACTTTTCTATTGTAATTAATATCCTCATTATCCTTATCTTTAACGTAGCATTTACCAAATCCATTGTCCAAATCCTCCATCACTATATGACCAACACCTTGCAATTGTAATACCTTGCACATATTAGCAATTAGTTGTTGTTCAGACTTAATCATCTTAGACTTGAGTGTATCAAGTTTCTGTTGTTTACGTTTACCTACTTTGTATTCTTTATTATTTTCTTTTAGTTTATCGATTTCAAGAGATAGTTTACAGAAATCGTTAACAAGTTTTCTATCATAATCGTAAGTTGTTTCATCTGATAGGCTGAATAAGTTATGTTTGCAATTCACATCAATACCAATAGTATCACCTTTGACTTGAGGTATATATCTTTCACCATCCTTACATAAGTGTATATTTACTTGATGTTCTTTCTCATTAAACGTAATTGTATACTCATAATCAGGATTCTTCTTTCTATAATCCTTCATATTTCCGTGCCACCTTTTGTTGAATGTAATTGGTACATCAAATGACTTCCTACCAATACCACTAAGACTTACGAATGAATTGATTACTGAACCAAATTTATTGTTGTAGTCAATTATTCTTGTTTTTCTACATCTGCCATTGAATGTTAATGACTTGAATTCAATAGGATATTCAGAATAATGCTTAACAATGCGTTTTCTTTTTAAATGTGCAAGATTATAGAGACGTTCAAATCCGAATTTATTACAGCATCTTAATATGTTACTATAGAACTCACGTTTCTTCTCGTCACACTTGCTTATATTGTCATTGATGTAGTCTATTGTATTCTCATTACCGTATCTTGCAAGATAAGTGAGGCAGTTAGATAAAGACGTTTGTTTCTTATCAAAAACTACTTTTTTCAAGTCACCTTTCTTATGTTCCTTGGCATCACGTTTATAAAACTCAAATCCTTTAAATGTAACGATTTCAAAGACAAGTTTACGTTGTATTGCATCGAATTTATTCTGATAGCAAGTAAAGACTTGTGTATAGAGTTGTGCATCAAATGAACTTGGGATAACATCTTTGAAACGTTCTCTCATTTCCTTAATGAATTGAAATTTGTTATATTCCAAGAAATGAAGAAGGCTATCATTAACGTATTGCGATACGGTGTTTTTATGATTTTGAATAAGTACAGCAAATTCATATAGCTCATCATATTTTTGACGAGTTAAATCCTTTGAATGGAATATCTTTGTGTACTTACTCTGTATAATCATATTTAGTCCTCCAAATTATCGACATCTTGGCTTGTATGCCCTAATAATTCTCTGTACAAAACAATATCATCTTTGTTAAAAGATTCTTTGGCTTTAAATTGTTCATACATATTTTTAAGCCAAGAAATGTCTCCATTTTCTCTTATTTTAATATCAATGTCCATATATTATTTCCATTTCTTCAGTAGTCATTTCTTCAATGATAATGCTGTATTCTTTATTTGACTCTATTTTATTCTTTACTAGTTTCAAGTGATATAAACAATCTATTAGTGAATGATTTCCAAAAGAATCCGTATTGTCTTCTGCTGATATACAAATATCTTTTTCATTCATATTTTCATCAAACATTTTATATACACAAACATCTGACACGCTTTCAACAGCACAATATATAGTGTATTCATTACGCATATATCCATACTGTTCTATATATTTTGTTTTGAATCCTCCAGTTTTAAATGCCATCTTTTTCTATTTTTAATTCACAATGCCGACAAGACAAATGGTTATTTACATCCATATGGGAACAAAAAGTTGGAATACACTTTTGTTTATACAATTTACAGTACTTATAATATTTCATTGTTCTTGTTTTTGTTTACGTTTCTTTCTATTTTCTTGTGCTCTCAATGAGTATACCTTACCACTAAAACTTGCAATTAACATCATCATATCATTTACAAGTTCTTCTTGCTCAGTGTATTCCTTCTTGTCAAGTAGTTCTATCTCAACACCATAACTGTTAAAGAAAAACTCTATTAGGTTATATTGAAACCTTGTAAGTCTATCCTTATGCTCAATTACCACTTTGTTAATTTTTCCATTCACAACCAAATTGCACAGTTTGATGAAACCTTTACGTTTGTCATTCAACCCACTTCCCATATCCTTTATAATGTACTCAACCTTGTATTTCTTCTTCGTACAATATTCGAATATCCTTGAAGATTGTCTGTCAATGTCACCGTGTGCTTTTTGGTCAGGTGTAGAACACCTTGCATAAGTGGCAACGATTATCTCATCACTATCATTTGTGGTTTCATTACTATTTTCACCGATTAATCGTTCAATGTCAGATTGTTTATAACGCCTATGTCCTCCTTCTGTTCTTAAGGCAATTAGTTTACCACTATTGTCCCAACGTTGAAGTGTGGATTTACTGACATTAAGTAAATGTTCAGTTTCTTTTAATGTCAGTAGTTTATCCATCTTCGTTTTCTATTTTTTCAATTATATCAAGTGTTGCTTGTTTTGCGCTGTCTATATGTTTCTGTAACTCTTCTATTGACAATATTTCAAGTCCATCCATCAATGGATACTCGTTACCATCGTCACAAGTATACAACATATTTTCAGTGTCAATCGAAACAACTTTAATATTCTTATGTTTCATAAGTTCACTTATTCTTTTATTATTTATCTTAGTCTTCATATATAAATATCACGAATTTTTAAAAAGTTTGCTTATTTTTGAATATTTTTTGATATAAATGAATATTTTTCATTCGGCAGATGTTTACCCCAATTCAAACCTTTCATTTCCTTGCGGTAGAGTTTGGTCTTTGTGCCATTGCTGGATGTTCCAAAAACACACTCCACCCATGCAATGACATTTTGGAAATAGAGCCATAACTCGTTGGCGTTCTTGTCATGCTGATGTTTTGCCATGTAGTCAGCCACATTGCCGTCACTAATCCAATTAAGGGCGGTTGCAAGGTAGTCTTGGCGAATGGGCGTACCATTGACATAGAGGTTGCCGATTTTTTGTGCTACGCAGTTGGTCTTGCTAAACTTTTCCTTTGCATCGGAGAGCCACGTACCAGTATAAACCGCGTTCAAAAGTTCTTGGACGTTCAACGGCTCGCCTGCAATGTTGATGGTCTTGAACCATTCAAGTTTCTCGCTATCCGTGCCGTCACAGACACACACCATAACCTTATAGTCCAAAATGGCGTTCTGCTTGTCCTCGGTGAGGTTGTGGAAATACATATCGTCAATGGAGAATTCTCCGTTCACGTATTGGCAGAATGAAATGGTACGCTGCTGACCGTCAATCACCTCAAACGTGCCGTCCTCGTTCTTTGCCCAATAGATTAAGCCGAATGGGGCGCCTTTGTTGATGGTTTCAATTACCGCGTTGCGCTGCTTGTCCTTGTAGATGAACTCGCGCTGATAGGCAGGGCGTATGTTGAGTTGTCCGTTATAGCCGATAACTCCGTTTTCTTGGCTGTCTTTGTAGCCGTTGGCTATTTCCCTAATGGGAATGAATTGCATATCGTATTTCATAACTACTGAATTTTAATTACACCTATATAACCAAATAAACCTTGTTTTTTCCATAAGAAAATTAAATTATTTTTGTGGAAATTTTAATCGAATACTGGTTATACATACGAAGGACATATTATGCAAAAATAAAAACCGCCACCATTCTCTCGGTAGCGGTTTCCTTATTGTAAGTAAGTTATAGCCTATTTGTGGTGACGGATTAAGATACGAGCGTATTGTTCTTTTCCGTCTATAAACATACGTTTGTTTGGGTATTTATTACCTTCAACATATCTATCCAATCCAACGATTTCAAATTGTTCGGGGCAGTATTTGTCGAGGAAAGTGATAGGCACACCCATAACTCCGTCATAGTCCATAGGTATCTCGCACACTTTTCCAACCTCTATTGCATCATAATTGTCATAGTGTTTATACTCATTTGAGTAGTGCTTGTAAAGGTCGATGGGGCGATGGCGTTTGTCGTGTTCAAGGTTGGTAAACCAACAAGCATTAACAACACCTTTCTCACCATTAGGCAAAATAAATTCCATACTTCTTGGTGAAACACCTAACCAAAGTTGGTTATTTTTAATTAGAGGAAAAATCTCTTTATAAGTGATAGCGTTTTGATTGCCAATCACAATGAATTTCTTGCCGTATTCCATAAGTTGTGCGATGTACTCGCGGAAGAGGGAGAAAGGAGGATTGGTGACAACGATGTCGGATTCTTTAAGGAACTTAATACATTCCTCGCTACGGAAGTCTCCGTTACCTTGTAAAGGTCTAATGGTGATTTCCTCAGTGTCGGGAAGTCTGTTTCCGTTCTTGTCACCCTCATAGATAAGTGCAACGCCTTGTCCGTCCGCTTTGTAACCAGTGGTGATAAGTTTCTTCAGTCCAAGTTTCTCAAAGTTGAGGGAGAAGAATTTGAAGAAGTTGCTTTCCCTTGCATCGTCGCAGTTGCAATATATGGTTTTGCCTTTGAAATGGTCTTTGTAATGCACCATTTCCTTTTCAATGTCGCTTAACTGAGTGTAAAATTCGTCATTGCGTGCTTTCTTGGCTGAATGTAAATTGCTATTCTTACTCATAATATGTGTGTTTTTCGTTATGTAAATATAAGTATAATTTTTTAATTATCAAAATAATATTTCCAAATATATCCTTTATGTTTTTCCTTTTTTCCTTTGGCGCATTCGCAGATACACCCTTTACTACAATTAGTTAATGTGGCGGCTTGTGCTATTGAAACATAAATTCCGACAAGTTCTCCATCAAGCGTATATTGTGCTATTTTCTTTTCAGCATTAACACATCCATTCAATGTTCTTGTTTTGGCAGTCTGTTTGAAACACTCGTTATTAGGATTACTTTTTCTTCTTGTTTCCATTGATTGAACGTAACTCAAGCCATTAGGGTCATTTTCTTTTCTTTTAGTCATTGCTTTTGCTATCCTATCCCCATAAGTGAGATTATATTGAGCCGTACACCATTCAAGATTTTCAACTGAATTGTTTTCTTTATTCTCATCAATATGATTTACTTGTGGATAATTGTTTGGGTTCGGTATATAAGTTAAAGCAACAAGACGATGTACTTGAAAATTTGTTCGCGCACCATTTTTATATAGTCCCACAACCAGATAACCATCTTTTCTTTTACAAGTCTTAATGTATTTGTTTGTTAAGGTAGAGAACACATTCCCTTGCTCATCAATCAAATAATTTTCGTAATTAGGTATTGATTTCATATTCCTTCTTTTTATTTATTATAAATAATACGAATAGAAAAAAAGTTCTAATTATTTATTCATCGTTCTTTGCGGTTTTTGCCTTGTGGAGGTTTTCGTTCTTTGCCATAACTTAACTTGTTTTTTTGTTTTACTTACACATATATAACCAGATATAATTAGGATTTTCTTTAAATTAAATGTTAAAAATGTTAATTAACATTTCCCTCTCTCCATATCTTCCTTTCGTATATATAACCAAAACAATTAGATAATTTCCCCAAATTTAATTAAAAAGTTTAACGAAAAAACATAGGAAATGCGGTTATGTATACGAAGGGAGTGATATACAAAAAAGAAAACCGCCCACGAAAGGCGGCTTTTTATAAGAAAACTTCCAGCATTCATTTCGCATATACCATTAAGGCGGTTTATTTATCGTCAAACGTATGCCAATCGTACATTTCGTTCTCTGAAATTATGACGCTCATATTGTCAATCATATATTGCAGTTGTTCACGATTATACACACTGCCGCCACGGTACACCACGTTCTTTGGGTCTTTCAGCCGCATTTCAGTGTCTTTGTAGCCACCACACACAACCTCGACATATTCAATGTTATCCAACGGAGTTTTCTGATTTTCGTGTTTCCATTCATTTTCACCGACCTTTGTGTAACGCTCTATTGGGTACACGTCATTCTGCTGCCAGATTTTGATGTAGAAAACATCACTATTCGGAATTGTTTTGGTGTTGTATTCCATATTGCTTATTATTTTTAAGTTCAATTATATAACCAAATAAAATGCCATTTTTCCATACAAATTGAAACAAAATTTCAAGTTTTTTTTCCTTATTAAAACCCACGGTATCCGCGTTCAGTACTATAACCGAAAACCGCGTGTTTTTTCCGCAAACGACAAAAGAAAAAACCCTTCCCCAACAACGTGCTTAGCACCGCTGCCCTTGGGAAAGGGTTTAATCCATTTTAAGCGTTTTAAACTTAAACCCTTGGCGGTTTGCAACTCCGTCAAGGACTTGTTGGCTACTTGTCAGCGATTTGGGGGCACGAGTGGAGATAACTTGCTATTGGCTGACTTTTGCCGACAGACGCGGTTTGCCGTATCTCGTTGAACCCCTCAACCCGACACCTACGTCCGATTTGTTTTGCGACTTTTTCTGCTATCGGTCTATCGCTACCTCAGACAGGTCTTGCGAACCTTACATCTACATAACCGTATCGCACACGTTTTTTCAGTAAAAAAACAAAAAAAATTCAATTTAATTTTCAAGGAAAAAGTCGGTTGAAAGCGGTTATGTATACGAAGGAACTAATGTACAAAAGAAAACCGCCAACCTCTCGGTCAGCGGCACACACATACACAAAGTCACATGGCGTACTTGTTTCGTTCTCGGTGCAATTGCAAGGCTTGTTTGCCTATCTCGTCAAAAGAACAGTAATGGTTTGCTCCACCGCTCCAATCCTTTTCGTGAGCCATGGTGCGTATAAGAATCGCATCGTACCAATTTCCGAAAAAGCGGACATCGGACATTGAAACGTAGATGAACTTTCCGTCCTTCTCCAACACTGCCGACCAACAGAAATGGTTTCCGTTGAACTTGTGGAGGTTTATGCCGTTGTCCTTGCATTGTTTCTTAATCTCGGACTTGCACAATCTTTCAAATTTGACATATTGTTCGGTTCTTTCGCAACTGCTAACAAAGTTAGTGTTTTTGTAGTCTTTTACTTTCATTGCATTTAAGTTTTAATTGTTACACCTACATAACCGAAACTACCTTGTTTTTTCAGTGAAATTTCAATCTGTTTTTTAAAGAAAAAACCGACAGAAAGCGGTTATGTATACGAAGGGAGTGATATACAAAAAAGAAAACCGCCCCATTCACTCGGAGCGGTTTTTCCATATTACTCATTTGAGTAGTGGAGGTTTTCGTAGTGGAGGTTTTCTCAAACCTCGCACGCCCAATCCAAACTACTCATTTGAGTAGTGGAGGTTTTCGTAGTGGAGGTTTTCTCAAACCTCGCACGCCCAATCCAAACTACTCATTTGAGTAGTGGAGGTTTTCTCAAACCTCGCACGCCCAATCCAAACCTCCCAAACTCACGATGTTTTCAATCTTGACAATTCTGATGTCCACTTGACGCTCAAGCCCTTGATTGGTATGCTTGCCCTTGTTTGGCATAAAAGCCTTGATTTGCTCCACCTCCGCATCGGTGGCGGGTCTTCCGTCTATGGTGTATATGCTCTTGGTTTCAGTGTCCTTGCTGAACATAAACCGCAAGTATACCTGCTCGCCCCTCTTAACAAAGTATTCGTTCACGCTCTCGTAAAGGCTCTTCTGTGCCTGGAAATCGGTGCTTTTGCCCTCCTCGGCACGTCTGCGGTTCACTTCGTCAGTGTAGTTTTTGCCAAAGTCCACACTGAGGTATGCGGTGTGCTTTTCCACGCGACCATAGTAAGGGTTGTTTGTCTTGTTCATCTTAGGCTTGGTTGCGGTTTCAATATCCACAACTTCCTTTGTCTTGATTGTTTCGGTAATCTGCTCTAACTTTGTCATTGTTTTTAAGTTTTAATATTTACATCACGATAACCGAAACATACGCTTTTTTTCAGTATAAAAACACTTTTTTTTATTATAAAAACACAGAAAAAACAGACAGAAAGCGGTTATGTATACAGAAGGGCGGACAAGCGGTTTTCCAACGCAAAAACCCGTCAAAAAAAACTTCCGAAACCCACGGAAAAAACAAAGGGAAAGCGGTTATCCAAATGTAATCAACAATTAAAATTTCAAACGATATGAAAATCTACAAAAACATCAACCCAATCGAACGTGTCGGTGGCGAACCGCTCAATGAACTCAAACTCAATGTGAGGTATTCAAAGGATATCCCTCGCGGAATATGGATTGACGTCAAGCCAGTCAGCCGCACGACAATCAACAATGTCGTAATCGAAAGTTGCACATTTTGCAGCAACAGACGCGAAAACGGTATCTGCGTGTTCAAGAAACCCCTCAACCGCAAGTCGGCAAAGGCTGAGGAGGAAATTGCAGCCAAACTCTCCGAAAAAGCGGACGAAATCGCCTCCCTTTGGAACGAAAGCAAGTTTGACGATGTTGTGTCCATACTCAACGCAATGTAGCCTTAGAACGCGGAAAAAACGGCAAAGGTTTGGTGAAAAACGCCAAGCCTCTTTTTTTGCACACAACCCCTTGCGTATACATAACCGAAAACAGCACGTTTTTTCCCCAAAAACAAGTTGGAATTTTTTACACAAACCCACAGAAAAAACAAACCGAAAGCGGTTATATGAATGTAAACATTAAAACTCAAACGAAATGAAAATAGGCAAAGCAATACCCAAGGCGGTAATAGAAATCACACAGGAACAGAGAACAGAATTGTTCAGCGCAATTTCAACTTTCGCGAAAGAAAACAACCTCGCCTTTGAATACAAAGCCGAAAAGCAAGGTTATCTTGTCTACGAAGGCGTAAACGCGAGAACGCACACATTCACACTTCAGCCTAAAAACTGCAACTACAACCAAGTGAAATTCGGTACAAGCAAGCCGAAAACCGTAAGGATTGTGCCGAATATGCAACCCTCAATAAGCATCGCGATAGACTGCTCCAAATCACTCATTGAAGGCACGGACGAATACGTGAACCAATTCCATTACTTTATCCGCACATCATGTATGCAAGAACGCGAATACAGACACAGAAATTGGGAATCATTCAGCGGATATTGTTCCTATGACTACGACACTGACGCAAAAACGCTTGCCGAAAGCATCATACAGAGCCTTAACATCATAGTGAACGCCTACAAGCCGCTGTTCGCATAGCAACAGACACCGAAAACCGCAACACCCAAAAGTTGCGGTTCTTTTTTGCGCACAACCCCTCCCGTATGGATAACCGAGAACCGCGTGTTTTTTCCCCAAAAAATTTCTCCAAATCCAAAGAAAAAACAAGAGAGAAACGGTTATATTGTTGTAAAACTTAAAAACCAAGGAACAATGAAAGTGATGAAACACAACGACGACATCATAAGGTCGGTCAAGGAGTTCAAGAAATACAACAACGTAATGTCTGAAATAGTCGAGGAAACCGCTGCGTGGAAAAAACCCAAGGGATTCCAAGAGAAAATATTCTGCGGAACATTTGTTGCAAAAGTCTACATCGGCAATACCATCAAGGGAACGTACCGCTTTGACTGCACGGACTTCAGTCACAACATCGTTTCGGACAACGCAAGGGTAAGGCTCTCCAAAGTGGATTAAGGGTTTAAGGTTCAACATAATGATTAAAGGTGGAACCGCGGTCGGAATGGCTGCGGTTCTTTTTTTGCACACAACCCCTTCGTATGGATAACCGAAAACCGCACGTTTTTTCATTGAATCCAATCTGATTTTTTTCATCTTTTTCACCGAAAAAACAAGTCGGCTGCGGTTATGTGTGTGTAGTCAACAATTAAACAACAACCCTTAAAAACCATCACGATTATGAACCTTAATCTGAACGAAAACGTAACCGTCACCTGCAACGGCAAAACCTCCACAATGAAACGCAAGGACGCTATCGAAAAATACCACAATCTGTGGGACAACTCCGAAGGCTCGGAGCAGGAACGGTATGCACGCGTCTATTTCCAACTGCTTGACGGAAACACCGTCTGCGACGACAGACTTGCCGAAACTGTCGCTGGAATACCTGTAATGTAACGGATTTTCTATCATTTTTAATTTTTGCCGCTCGTTGAGAAAACGGGCGGTTTTTTTATGGAAAAAACAGACAGAAAGCGGTTATGTATACGAAGGGCGGACAAGCGGTCTCCCAACGCAAAAACCCGTCAGAAAAATTTCCGAAACCCATGGAAAAAACGCTCCAAATACGGTTATATGATTGTAAAACTTAAAACTTGAAAGATATGCAACTCTACGAAATCAACCCGACAAACCCAAAGTCAAACTCGATATATGTCATAGCAGACGATTGGACTAACACCGTCAAAGACGGCACGCTCACCTTTTTCAAAAAAGGCGAAGGGTACAATAAAACCAAGCACTTCAAACTGATTGACACTGACATCGAACCGAGGAAGGACGCCCTATATATCGGCAAGGTGGCGCACGAATACGGCAATGGCGTTGCAGCCCAACTTTGCGAGGACGCTTTCGGCTGCTGCCGTATGTCAGCCGATGAATGGACAACCCTTTTTGAATACGCATACACCCAAGCGGTTGAACACGGCATCAACCCATCTGACGTTGCCCTTGAGGTGGCAAACAACATAAGGACGTTCTTTGGCTCAATCAACCTGCCGTTCCTTGAAACAAAACTCGCTGAAATCGACCACGAATTCAAACCGAGACGCTGCGAGTGGGGCAACCGAACCAACGTTTCAACCAAGCAGTACATTACAGAAAAATACGGCAAAGCAAGTGCCGATTTCATAGAAATGCTCATTTAGGTTTTAAAGTTTACACAAAGAAACCGCTCCAAGAGAATGGGGCGGTTTTGTTTTTGTGTTCCGTTCCCTTCGTATGAATAACCGAAATCGGTGCAGAATTTCCGTAAAATTAACAATTGGGTTTAAGGAAAATTTATGTTAATTTCGGTTATCATAACGGGAGAGGCGGACTCCCTCCCTATGCAGGGGTGGCGACCCCCTCCCCATGCACCCCTTGGCGCCCCTACCCTATGCAGGGGTGGGTATGCACCCCTACCCACGTAACCCCGTCTAAACCAGGGAGTTAGAAGGGCTCATGGGTGGGGGGACGGTTGCTTAAATAAGAGGATGCCAGAAAAAAAATTTTCTAAAGTAGGCTATGATTTTTATAAAGGTCGGTATCTGTATATGGGTTTTATCCAGGAAAAGCGGACAGGGGGGGGGGTGTTTATATATAAAAAGCCAGTCTAAAAAAAAAATTTTCCAAAAAATTTTTGAAATATTTATTAATAGTCGTATATTATTAATAATTAAAAAATTAACGTTGATATGAAAGATTTATTGTGGATTAACCGATGGGACGGAAGAAGAAAAAACAGTGCCAGGGAGAAACAGACCATCGGGCAGAGTTTTATTTCCGACTATAGTATTACTGATTTTAGACAAGTTTTGTCTGAATTATGGGCGGGATTGGCGATGAATATAGGAAGTGAAAATTCAAGATATGTAACGTTTATTCCTCCGACCGCAAATGAGGTTATAAAGTTAAGAATATCAGACCATCCTTCAAATGAAAATGAGTGGGGTGAAAAAGAATTAACAGGATTACCTAATAGGAGATATTCTATTGTCATTTTTTCCAGCAAAAGTATGCCAAACGAATCAAACAAAGATGTTAGGTATTTACCGTGGAGGAGTTATTCTGCGCAAAACATACCTGTGCATGAAATAGCATTCAATCGTTTTTATTTAATTGAGACATTTTCCCTCTTAAAAACAATTCTGGAAACGATTTATAATGGTGGCAGTCCAGAGAAAACCACAAATAATAGTGGGGAACTATATACCTGTTGACTTGTTTTTTCTAATTCCAACTATTTATTAATAAAATAACGAATTAGAAATAAGATTTATTATATGAAGAAAACGATTAGACTCACCGAGAGCGATATCAGGAGAATGGTGATGGAAGCCATGAATGAACTTGATTGGAAAACCTATGCTTCAGCCGCTGATAAAGCATATCAAACAAAAACTAAGATGGCTCCAACCATGTATGGTGATACACCAGTGCGCGACATGGATTTAGTTCGAAAATTTCGTAATGCCAAAGCAGACGCAATAAACAATAAGTATTTCAACGGTGAAGATGAGAGCGAGTATTTTCCTAAAGGAGGAAACTTTGCAAAAGGTGAATATGATATGCCACCAACTGTTCACCACGGCAAATTATCATACGAACCAGGTACAGAATACGATAATTCTCCTATAACATATCATGGGAGTGGTGCTTTTACAGGTGGATATACTGGTCCTGCAACTTATGATGACTTAGTTAATGCATTTAATGGTGATGAAGAAAAAGCACGTAACTTCATGGCAATGTGCCAGGAATTTTTTGATTATAAAAAAGGCAAATATAAATACGAGAAAGGTAAAGGTTGGACAAAAGATGAGCTTGAGGAAGCCATCACTCGTGCCATCTGCAAATATTTGCGTTAAGCAACCATTTTAACACATTTATAATCATACACTCCTATACACATACCGAACATATATGCGAAGCGGACTTTTTAATTCAGTCCGCTTCCTTTGTTTTATATAGTTCACTTCTTTTTTATCAGTATTCTTGCGTATGGGTCTTTCATTCCGTGGTTTTGGAGTGTGAGCTGTTTCGGTTTCGGGAGTCCCTGTTCGGTCAGTCTATAGAAGTGGGGGTTGATGTCGACTATTTCGAACTGGTCTGGGCAGTACTTGTCGAGGAATGTGATTGGGACACCCATTATGCCGTCGTAGTCCATGGGTATTTCTTTTGTCTTTCCGACTTCGATTGCGTCGTAGTTGTCGTATTTGGGGTGGATTTCTGGGGAGTAGGGGGTTGTGAGCTGGAGCGGGGTGTGGAGCCTGTCGTGTTCCAGGTTTGTGAACCAGCAAGCCGCCACGTTTCCCAGGAGTGTGCCGTTGACTGTCTTTTTTGTCTTGCAGTCGCTGTCCTGGGGTATTTCGAACCACATTCCTCCAGTGAAAGCCCTGTACCCTGTCCACATTTCGTTGTGCATGATGTGGGGGAAGATTTCCTTGTAGGAGATTGCGTTCTTGTTCCCTATTATGATGAATTTCTTGCCTGAGTCTGTCAGTTGCGACATGAACTGCCTGAAGAGCGAGAACGGCGGGTTGGTGGCTATGATATCCGACTGTCTGAGTATGGCGGCGCATTCGGCGGAGCGGAAGTCGCCGTTTCCTTCGAGCGGGGTTGCGGTCTGTGTGTGCCCGTCGAATGCTGTCATGGTTGATTTCCCGTCTGGGTTGTACCAGGTTGAGACGAGTGACTTAAGCTGGAGTTCGGTGAAGTTGTCCATGAAGTACCTGGTGAAGTTGGATTTGTCTGGGTTGTCGCAGTTGCAGTAGACTGTCTTGTTTTTGAAATGGGGTTTGTAGTGTTGCATTTCGTCTTCTATGTCCGTGTACTGTGTGTAGTATTCGTCGTCTTTTGTCGACCTTGCTGAATGCAGTTTGTCGTTCTGTGGCATTGCTGTGCTGGTTTTAATTTATGTTATATTTTTTTTCTGGCTTTTGTCTCAATCTGGTTTTAATTTAAATGTTTTTTGCCCGAAAACAAAATTGTCATGATTCAGACATATTTATAATTATAGAATTGCGGATGAAATTGTGTGTTGGATGATATTTATAATAAATTAATAATTAACTTAAAACAATTTGATTTTAGCTATATGAAGAAAATACTGAGGATTACCGAGAGCGACATAAAGAACGTTGTCCGTGAGGTGCTGAATGAATCGTTAGGCAACGGGTATTCCGAGATGGATGCCGCGCTTTCCAGGCTTGGCGACGTTAGGGTTTCGCCTTTTTACAGTGACGAATCGACGGTTACTGTGTCTGCTAACGGGTATGTGAATGTCAGGGACATTGTCAAGGTGATGTCGCAGTTCGGTTACGGGTACTATGACATTGGTTCCAACGGTGACAGACAGATGGTGACGTTCAAGAGAAACGACTGGACACCTGGAAACGGCGGGTTGAACGAGCAGCTTTTGGCAGGTGGCGAGGATGACTACGGCTATGAAGGTCTTGAGCCCGACCCTGATGAGAAACGGAGACAGATGGACAGTGACTGGAATTCGCTGGAAAAGCATGGTTACCATGACGGGGAAATGTTCGACCGTAACAAGAACATAGGGGACAATGGGCTTGGCGGCTATTATTCGCTTGCCAGCCAAGGTTATAACAGCATAAGGAATCGAGACAACACAACCAAGGAACGAATGTTTGCCCAGCAGAATGGCAGTTCAATAAACCAAAGTGTGGATAACGCCAGAAACTATTGGGCTGCTGACATGGATACGGTCAACGGTCCTGACGGTGATTTGGAAAGTGACGGAAACACCCCAATATTCGGCAATGAGCCTGGAGGCACGCGTAATGGGAGCCCTTGGACAAGAAATCCGTATAATTGGGGCAAATACAATGTGGGGGTTCCGCTGGACGAGGTCGTTTCACGCGTTGTCAGGAGATATGTGAATGAAAGTGAACAGACTGACAGGCAGTGGAAAAAAGAAGCAAAAGCTTTTATGGCAGGATTGAGGAACGGCACGGCTGAAGTCGACGGTGACACTGTATATGTGCAGGTGATGAAAAGCATGACATCCGACACCCCGAGATATGTCTATTACAGGAAAGGCGACACTTGCCTTCACGACGACAGTTTCTATATGCAGAACAGCCCAAGACTGTCAAGAAAAACGATAACGGCAATCAACCAAAGGCTCGGATGGACAGAGGAAATGTAATCCATATAAAATAAAATAAATAACAGAAAAAATACAACAGATATTGTATGAAACAGATTATCAGACTAACGGAAAGTGACTTGCGTAATATGGTCAACGAGGTCATGGACGAGCTTGACTACAAGACATACAAAAGCGCACATGACAAAATGATGGACAGGGGTCAGAACTCAAGAGCGTTCCATCTCCAGCAAGGTGTCAACCAGGTTTACGGTCAAAACGGCGGTTACGGCGACAAATGGTCAAACGACCCTGACAGCGACAATGTGGAGTTCGACCTTCGCAACGACACGATGAGGATGGGCAACAACGTTGGACAGAACGGCATTTTCACACAAAACCCCGACGAGACCAACGATGATTCCGAAGACCCGACAAACCCGAACACCATCCCCGTGAACAACACCACACGTTTGCGCACGCCTCACAGGAATGTCGCGAATAACAGGGCAAAGAAGCTCGACTGGTTCAGGGGCGGTGCTCCAAAAGACGGTCACAGGTCGGTTGACGATTTCATCAGCGAAGCCGTGAAACGCGTGTTCAGTGAACTTGCGAAAAAAGGTTCCAAAAAATAAAATGGATTGTCTTGATGCAGCATGAAACAGACTATCAGGATTACGGAAAGCGAGCTTAAAGGCTTAATCCGAAAATGTGTCAACGAAAGCCTGTCGCCCACGTGGGTGCAGAACATGACAGGCATTGACGATGACGACGAGCTTAATGCCAGCGTCGAGGGTGAAAGGAGCGAGGAGCTGGAGCATTCGATTGGGATGGATGTGTACCGCATTCTCGGCGACAGGATTGGCAAAGCCAGGGTGACCAGGGAGAAAATGTCAGAGATTGAACGGATGCTGGGCTCCAAATACGGGATGCGCTTCATCGGGACGGCTGACGATGACATGCTTGTGTACAAATATTCTGACGGTACCAACACGCTGGAGATAGTTGTCGACCCGTTCGGGGGAACCTGGCAGAACATATTTGTCTCATGAGATTTTTTGCATGGATTTCATTTTATGGGAAATAATGATATTTGGGGTGGAATTTTTTTCACTCCAATTTTTGTTTCCGTTTTTGTTTTTAATTGGGGGGATAAAACCATTTCGTTTTGTTTGTGATAATGTTTTTTACCCCAAAAACACGTATTTTTTCCCCAAAAAACATGTTTAGTGTGCAAATATTTTTTTTTTAGTTTTGCCAAATGTCGTTCCCGTCCATCCTGTAGGCGTTGTCGGCATACACAAATCTAACGGTCATCACCTTGTCGGTCTTGTCCCAGTCAATCTGTATACCGTTCATTGCAGACGAATCGCCCGCCATGAAAAATTCATCGTACTTGCGGAATCCCATGACAGTGGATTTCGGGCTGATTTCCATTTCTCCGTCGCCCATTATGCCGCCCATCTGTTCACTGTTGATATAAAACGCTGTGTGCTGACATTCGCTGTTGTTCGTCTTGGCTATGTTCAGCATGACATGAAGGTCGCACACGTCGTAGAACGATGACCTTATGTAGTTTATTATTTCAAATAAATTGAAGTTGTTGTTGTATGCATCCAGGAACGATATGTTGAAGTTCTGGTAGTTGTACACGTTTTTAACAGACAGTACCTCGCATACACTCTGCGTGCTTATCTGCGCAGGGAAATTTTTCACAAGAACATTCGTGTTCGGTCTGAACACCGTGACCCCGTTGCTGGAGTTCTTGAGGCTGATTGTCTCAAGACCGTCGGCGTAGTTGACCGCAATCTCGCCGTACCTCAATCTGTCTGGATTGGGTATTTTCGGATATCCAGACGGCTTCACGACATTGCTTTTCAAATGTTTGACACGCCTAAGGATTTTTTCTGTTTCAGCCATAAAAATGCGTTTTTTGGTTGTTTATTAAAAATAGAGCGTATTCAATATGGAAACTGCAATTGCAGCAACAAAAGTAGATTTCGTCAGTCTAGCCTACGACACCGAGGAGGGCACAGCTAAGGTAAGGATTACCAAGGAAGCACCAAACCTGATATATATATCAACGTCGTTTTATTTAGAAACCTAACACATATCACGAATTTTCAATAAATTAAATCTAGATTAAAACTATTAAATAAATACAATTCCAAAACACACCGAAGTTATAATCACGCATAATATTCTGTAAAACGTGTCCCCGCCGTTTATCGGCTTGCCCAACAGCGAATTGCACAGCGCCGTCACCGTCACGTTCATCCACATCAGCAGATGGAACGACCCGAAGCACAGCAAAGCGCTGGAAAAACCAGCAAACACCCACAGCAAAACACAAGCTGTGACCACAAACACATAAAGAAGTAAATTCGAATTAACCTTTACCATATACCAGCTTATTTTTTTAATGTAATATAAAACATTAATCTGTAAATAACAAAAAAAGTGAATCAAAAACTGATTCGCTTCATATATTAAATTTTACAATTTTTTAAGATAATATATTATATATAAAACTAATTTAGAAAAAAGATTATAACAAGTAAAATGTTAATGATTATATTTATATTATATAACTTTATATAATAATAATGGATAATTTACAAAACAATAATACATTTGGCAATATTACAGTTGGCGGTGAATATACCCCGATATACTTAGAAAATGGTGAATTTAAACCATGCTTAATTGGAGCTGACGGTGAAGGGGGTATTCAGGGGGCACAAGGATATCAAGATATTCAAGGTATTCGTGGGTCACAAGGTACTCGTGGTATACAAGGACCACAAGGGTATCAAGGTCTTAAAGGTTATCAAGGTATTCAAGGTAACAGAGGTATTAAGGGCGATAGTGGTATAGATGGATTACAGGGAATACAAGGTACTCAAGGAAACAATGGTGTTAAAGGCGCTCAAGGTAGTAAAGGTAAAAATGGTATTCAGGGAGATAGTGGTGTAAATGGTGTTCAAGGACCACAAGGCACCCGTGGTGAAACAGGTGCACAGGGTAGAACAGGGCAAAACGGGTTAACAGGTGTACAAGGTATCAAAGGAAAAGATGGTGCACAAGGACCTACTGGTATCAAAGGTTTAACTGGAATGCAAGGAACCCGTGGTGAAATTGGTGACCGTGGTGAAAAAGGATATCAAGGATATCAAGGATTAAAAGGCGAAAAAGGTGATACTGGTATACAAGGTGTTCGTGGAACACAGGGTATTCAGGGTAAAAAAGGATTTAAAGGTGATACTGGTATACAAGGTGTTCGTGGAACACAGGGGGACCCTGGTACAAAAGGTATAACTGGACCACAAGGTACACGTGGTGAAATGGGTGACCCTGGCGAAAAAGGTATACAAGGACCTCAGGGTAACGCTGGGCAACAAGGGTTCCGTGGAGCTCAAGGTACTCGTGGATGTGATGGTGCACAAGGACCTACTGGTAGTAGAGGTATAAATGGTCCTCAGGGTACACGTGGTGAAAACGGAGCTCAGGGTACTCGTGGATGTGATGGTTTACCTGGTGTACAAGGAAGTAAAGGTTTACAAGGACTACAAGGACCAAGAGGTAAAACGGGTACAAAAGGACCTATGGGTTATATGGGGTATCAAGGACCTGGAGGTGATGTTGGGATACAAGGACTTCAAGGAGCAAGAGGTGCCGTATGGGATGATGGTATCAGGCTTAATGGATATAATACACATTTTTTTGTTTTTAATGGCACTAATAAATTTGTACCTGCATATGAAGGTGCTTATGAACGAGAAAATAATCTTTTAAGTATAAAAAACGGGGCAACAATAAAATTATGGTTGGATGAGGATTCTTATAATTTCATATTAAATAACAACGGTAAAATAAAAATAGATAATTATGTTGGTGATAATACCGTTGTATTAAGTCAATATATTGCTTATTATGTAGATGATACTTTATTAACGGATAAAATTGGTGAAACGGATTTTAATGGTATAGTTGAGTTAACCTTTAAAGATGATGTGTCTGATGATTATGATGGTGCTTGGTATTACAGTGGAGGCATCGGGGCAGATTCTGTTTTTACGGACGGTTTTGAAGTATTGGGCATGGATATTGGTCAAATGACCCAGGGTACTGAAGTTGATGCGGGAGAAAAAATTGAGACAGTCATTAAAAAAATGCTGACTAAAATTGTAGATGTTACACATGCTGAACCAAAAATTGAAATAAAAACAAGCATTCCATTAGAATGTGATTATGAAGTTGGAAGTCAGTTATTGTTTAATATTTTATATGAATACCACGATGGATATTTTGAAAGTTCAGATAAAAACTCATATTCAGATGAATTATTTAATGATATTAACTCCCCATATGCTTATAACGGAAAATTAGATGGAGGTTGTGATATTACATCTGTACATTACTATTTAAATGGCGGTGATACAATTGAAACTATTAATATTAGTAATATAATTGAAAAAGAATATATTGTTGCATGTAAAGTTGATTATAATGAATCGTTATTAATAGCTAAGAAAAATAATGGAGAAGAAAGTGATGATTTTATACCTAATGGTTCAACTAAATTATCTTCAATAGCATTCAACGGTAAATATAAAGGTTTTTATGGAATAATTGAAAATATAATATCAGACCAAGATAAACCATATTCTAATATTTTCACAACCACTTCCAGCTTAAATAGTTTAAATTATACATTCATTAACCATACAGGTGAAACTTTAATATGTGATAGTATTATATCCACTAATAGTAAACCAGCTATAGTATTAGCGATTCCAAGTTTTATGAACATATCTAATTTATGTAATATTTTTGGCATAATACCAAATCCTTATGATAGATTGAAATATCAAAATTCTGTTAGTTATAATATGAATGGATTAATCACAACTTATAATGTGTATGTTATAGATAATTTGTTTGGCATTGAATATAGAAATATTATAATTAATAGAAACTAATTTATTCTAATAAAACTATTTATAAATAATAAATAATGTGATGTTTGAATAAGAATATATGGCACTTATTATAAATAGAAATGATTACGATTACAAAACTAACGTTCAAACGAATATAATGTGGGGTGAAACATTTAAAATGAATGTAAAAGCCCCACTTATAGCTGACCGAATATTTAAATCATATTCCGATGCGAACAGTTTTGTCCATGACAAAAAAAATTCAGCAATACAAGGGTTATTACTTACTGTTATAGGTGATAATAAAAGTAAAAAAGGTGTATATTTTGTTGATGGCATTGAACGTAATGCTGGTTATATCGACGATTATGGTAATGTATATGAAGAAGACGAAGTTGAATTGGTATTAGTTAAAGTATATAGTGAAGGAAGCGACGATAGGCAGGCTGATTGGGTAGAGACTGATACAGGGGCTCCGTCATATGTAAGAAATAAGCCAAATATTACAGATAACGTTGACAAGAATACTATATCATTGGTTGGACGAGTTGATTTTGTTAACGGTATGCCAAAAGTAACTAGAAGCTTAATAAACAGTGAAGATGGTATAATTAAACTAAACAAAGGTAATATAAATTATATTTTATATGGGAATATTCAACCAAGTATTAGAATTACATGGGTTGAATATAATCCAGAAGAGCCACAGAATATACCAAATTCATTTACTAATTTTGAAACAGCTGAAATGTATTTCAGTGATAAAGATAAAACAATTTATCCTGAATATATTAGATGTGGAAATATTGTTGAAGGATATCAATATTATTATTTATCATTTGAACGAATAGATTTTAACGTTAATGTTGATGAGGAGACAATTGTAAAAGATAGTAAAACAGGTTCAGGTGGGGAGACGGTTAATTTTTTAAGAATTAATGTACCAAAACTTAAAATCAGTGATTATAATATGCTTGAAGATGATTCATATATTAAAAATATAAAATTTAAGCCAAACAAATGGTATCGATTTAAATATTTTGAAGTATTACATAGCGATTATGAAGATATTAAATTTAAAGAACTTGCTTCAGTACCTGAGGAAATAAATATTGAAAGCTATCGTTTTATTAAAGTTGATGATTCATATTATTTAAAAAGTGATTTTGAATTGGATGATGTATGTTTGTTAAACGGTACACAAATAACTGATGAAATGATGAATGAATGTATATTCATACTTAACGGTATAGTATATGAAGCAATTATAATAGATGCAATGGTTAATTTCGTTCAAAAAACAATCACCGATAAAGACAATTTAATAAAATCGATTGAAACTCTCGAAAAATTGATTTATTTTGCTGATTTGGGAAAATATTAATATAGTAATTATATTTATATTTATATTTATAACTATATATAATAAAATAATTTGAAATAAATATGGCAAATAGACATTTACAATTTCTAAAAAGTAATACAGTTAGTGAAACAAAAACTGAAGCTATAAATAAACTTAAAAATATTTTTAATAACCCAGCTCAGGTAATGAAAGATGGTGAGGGTGCTATTGAGAGATATTTTGAGTATTTTAGATATGATGGTACAAAAGGTAAGTTTGTTAAAGAGGCATATGATTCACATTACAATTATGTAATTGTAGAGACTATTCCAGAACCATTTGTACCTAAAACAATATATACATCAAAAGCCCTTGTCATATCAAATGGTAGGGTATATCAATCTCCTACAGGAGTACCGAAAGCTTATGATACTATAGAAGGTTGGAGCGGATATGTTTTCAGTTTAGAGACAAGATATAAAACCGTAAGAAGTGTATTAGGTATTGCAACTCTATATAATTACGACACTAGCGATACTGACCCCAAAATTGCAATGACGGTCATTGATAACGAGGATGCTATCCAGGAATTATCAGACAAATTAAGTAATTTGGATTTCAATGACACACCTGAATCTGCTAAAGTTATAACCAAAATTGTGCGTGAGAATGGAAATGTAACTATAACGAGGGCTAAACTTACAAACAGCGATAGTACTATATCACTAACCCAGCCAGTACCAAGTGGGACATTCGATGGGTCACAGGACATTGTTATTGACCTTAAAATTAGTACTAACGATAAAGTACTTAGCAAGGATGCTGCTGCTGCAGGTAATGGTCTCAGAGCCAATGTTACACTCCATAAAATAACAAGTAATGAGATTGGTACAGGTAGCGGTCAATATAATTTACCAACCAATGTAAAAGAAGCATATGTACTTAGGGGCAATGGAACCACACAGGCATATGATTTAGGTGACAGAATTGATATTTATAAAGACTCAAGCCTACATAATGTATATATAGGACATGTAGATGATAAGTTAACCCACGCGGATGGTCAAGGTGAATCACTAGACGCACAAATTACCAGCGGTACTGGTAATGATGCTTTATGTTTCATTTATTTGTTAGCTGATGGTAAATACAAACTAGCGGCATTCGACATTGAGAGTGTTCTGATAGAAAGTGAGTTTAAAGATGGTTTAAATGTCGATGCTATAAATCACACAGTAAGTGTTAAAATAGATAATGTAAGCACTGAATTTGGCAGTGAAACTGGCACAAATAAATCGATTAAAGTTAAAGTTAGTGATGATTCAAATAACATAATCGAAATAAAGACAGGCACTAATCCTGGTTTATATTCCGATTCCTCAAAAGTTAAAATCACATCACCATATACAGCCCCGACTTATAATACAGATGGGTCAAGTATCGATACAACAATAGATGCTAATGTAGTTGCTGTAGGTAATACAGTAACAGAAGCGGTACAAAAAGTTGATACCAAACTAGCGGCTGTAACAAATGCTGTAATAGATGCTGAAGCTGTTATAACCAACACATTTGCCAAAACAAAGGCAGCCATGGGCGCCAGTGGTGCCGATGATAGCTCAATACCAGGAATAAACAACAAATTTGAGTATGTAGCAGACCCAAATGCTAACTACATTAAAGATGCTAATAGTTTGTTCAAAGCCGATGAAATACTGGATAGTGTTATTAAATCAAATACGGATACTATAGATGCTAATACTCAAAAGATTATAACATTACAGAAAAGTGACCGTTATTATGGTATATCAAATGAAAATGGTTCATTTGCTGCAAAAACCGTGAATGGTGATAATTTGGCTGGTTTCACTTACACTAACGGGGAAAGGATTGTAGTTACCTTTACCAATGCAAATACTGCAAGTAACGCTACATTGAATGTAAACGGATTGGGTGCAAAACCTATTTATTACAACGGAGCCCCAGTTGCGGCTGGTGTCATTGAAACTGGTTCAACACATTTGTTTGTATATGAAGGTAACGGTGGTGGCAAATTCATTTTGACTGGTGATATGTCTGACAGTTCGGTTGAATACATTAGAGAAATAAACCAAGGAAACGGTATTTCTATTACTGAAAATACTACTGATGCTGCGATTGGTAGCGGAGCAACGTTTTCGGCAACATGGCTAAACGGAATAACACAAACAACTGGGACAGCGAATTCAACTATTTATAAAATAACAACACAAGGTTCTTATTACGGGCAAACTTATAAATGGGATGGCAATTCATATGTAAGATATGGTATTGTAAAAACTATATCAACCAGATTGTCAAGTAAACAAATAGCAAGTTCAGGGGCTGCAGCGGCTTCTAATCAACCCGATAATATGTTAGCCTATGATTCAACTGGTGCTTTATCTATTTTAGACACTTGGGATTGCGGTACGTATGATTATATTTAATTCATGCATGTAAATACATAACAATAAGCCTCTGTTTGATAAAAAACAGAGGCTTTATTATATTTATATAATAATAAGTGTTTTTACACAAACCAAATAATTCATTTTTATGACTAATGCAACAATAAATAGCAGTGTTACTGCATTATCAGCAACCTGGCTGATGGTTAATAATGTGGTTATCGATAAAACAAATGTAGATATACCAGACGGAATTACATATAAAATTATTACAACTGGAGATTACAATGGACTGTATTATACTTGGAATGGCTATACTTATACTAAAGTAGAAGTTGAAAGACATGTTAGGAACCCAAAAAGTTTAATTGTTGGATATGAAAAAATTGATTCAATCCCAAATAATGTCGAGCCATACGATGAAGACCATGATTTTAATCAAACTGAATTTAATAATGATTTTGATGTTAAAAACATTCTAATTTCAGATTATATTGAAATGGGAACAGTCCCGCCAGTTGAAGAAATATCAAAGACAGATAATTCATTTAAGCCTAAATATATTAAAGTTAATGGGGAAATATATGAACTTAAGGCCAAAAAACCTAAACTTGAAACCAAAGTTACTTTACGGAGTGGAGCTGTGGTTTATTCATACAACTGGCTTAATGAAATCACTCAAACAATTGGTGTTAGTAATTCTAAAGTTTATAAAGTTACCACATCTGGGGTATATAAAAATAAATGTTATAAATGGAACGGTAGTACCTATGTTGTAACTGAAAACTTTGGTTATGGTGAAATGGCTATTAATTATTCATGTAACAACGAATCTATATTTATTAGAAATAGTCAAGATGAAATTGTAGAAGTTGGCGGTAAAAAGAGCCAAAGATATATTGATTTTGTTGGTGCACATGAATCAATTGTAGGTAATGTTCCTGGAAGTAGCGGTCTAGTACCAGCCCCAAATAAACCAAACATGTTTCTTTCTAGCAATGGAGGATGGGAAGAAGCCCCATCTAATGGTTCTTTGGATATAAATGATATTAAAACGATTGGAGATGGAAATGCAGTAACCGATGGTGAAATTTCAGAGGACGGTACAACAATAAATTTAATAAAAAACGGTACTTTTTTAACCCAACACCAACAACTAAAAACACTTGGAACTGGATTAGAAAGCAGTGTTACTGGGGATAGTACGATTAAAGGAAATGGGACAATAAGCTTAAAAACCGCCTCTGATAATGAAATCGGTGGTATTAGAACGGGGTTTACACCAGTTGATGGGAAAAGACCTGTTGAAATTGTAAATTTACAAAGTGACCCAAATAATGAAAATGGCAAAGCTTATGTTGAAATTAATCCTGTTGCATCAAGTTTAGTGTCATCTGGACTAAAATGTTTTGGTTTTGCTCAAAATCATAGTAGCGGAATAACTAATATTACTTCAGGTAGTTATATACCAATATTAGATGCAATTGGTATAAATCGAGGTAAAATAAGTATTCAATTTGAAATTTTTGGTAGAGAAGATAGTGGACATTATTATGGTAAATACCTTTTATGTACTAAGACTGGTGGTGATAATCCAGAACTGATATGTTTAGAATATTATTCCAATAGCGGAACCCCAAATAGGTTTGAATATAATGACCTTGTAATGATTAATCGAGGTGGAACTACGAGCAGCACTACAGGCTCTACTTTTGAATTAAGTGTATATAAAAGGCATAAAGATGGCAATAGCACAGCAGCTGATTTTTTCACTGTCCAAATTATTGAAGAGAATATTAGCAGTTATACTACATTCCACTACTATTATAGTTTAAGCTCTTCTGATGGTGATACGACATATAAAATAACCGAATCTAATAAAAATACATTAGTAAAACCAAGTGGTGATACCATTGATGGAAATACTTTAAATACCCCAAAAAACGCCACTTATTATCCACAGGATATAACATATTACCATACTCCAGATTATACAACAGGTCTAAAAATTGCCACTGGTAATGGGGTTGGCGATATGTATGTTCCAACTGGAACAACATTTAATACCGTAGCTGTGGGAAATCATGGTCACGGTAAAATAACTAATGATGGCAAAATTGCTAATACTGATAACGTAACAATTAATAATAATGATAGATTAATTATCAGTGATGCTTCTGATGATTATAGGTTAAAGAATAGTTCAGTTATATTTGATGGAAACACTATAAATCAATTTCTTTCAAAAAAAGGAACCTGGGAAACACTTCCTGGTGTAGCAACTATTGGTGGTGATAATCCAGGTCTATTACAGATTGTAGCTAATGCTGATGGTGAAGTAGGATATGAAAATATTAAGAATATTAATGCAATCCCAATATTTTACGGTACGATTGATAATATGAAAATATATAATGAAGATGAAGGTACTTATGAAGAAGGTGAAAGTACTAGATGCCATTATGTTAATTTATATGATGTTGTTCACGGAATCATCAGGAACGAAACTTTACTTAGAATATTAACGAATGCTATAAAGGAAATACTTTAAAAATATGATAGAATAACTATTTATACCATATAATAAAGAATAAAATATATTTAATATGTACTATATAAGAAAATTTACAAATTCCGACGATTTTAATAACTTGGATGTGTACTATCCATGCTTAAGTATTATCGTATCAAGCGGTACAACTGTAACCAGAATGAAAAATGTGAAAGATTATATGTGGTATTGTTTTAATGATGATTTCAGTTTAATTACAGGAAAAGGTAACAGTGACTGGGATAGGCACCATAATCCGAATAGCTCATTTTTAATTGATTATCACCCAAGGTATGGTGAAGCTATGAGTAACAAACTATGTGTTGGACGTTGGTTCTAACAATAAAAAAATTAATGAAGATAATTTTTATTTAATATGAGTTATACAGATATTAATACTTTAAGAAACGATATAAATCGTGATATTAAAACAAACACCACCAGGTCAATGACTGGGGCTATGGTTAGGGAATATTTATTCGGTCTATGTGATGTTGCAAGTACAATATGTGATGCTCAGGGTCATGGATTGCCTTATTACGGTGTTTCATGGAAATTCGCTAGTGATGGTTCAACAACAATTAGAAGAATTGGTAATCCAATAATGCATCAAGCTCTACCGATTCAATCAAAAATGAAAGGATGTGTATTGCGGTTGGATGGAACGGTAAACTATTATTTATTCCCATATGACTGGAAATTTAAAGATGATGGTTACACTCCATCTGTATTGACTGGAGCCGATGGTGATGTTATGGTAGAAATACCTGATTTTTGGTATAGTTATGAAATTGATGGTAATGGTTTAAGCACTTTATTGATTTCTGAATTTAATTTAAATGGGTATGTCGAAAATAATGTTGCTAGGGTTTGGACTAAATTTTCAAAATGTTATGTTGGAGCATATAAAGCACAAATAAACACAAATGGTATGCTGCAGTCAATAGCTGATACCTTTGCTGCTAATTCAGGACATAATAATTATAACAATACAACAAGTACGTCATTAATTAGTTTCAGGGATTACGCTAGAAGGAAAGTTACAAATGATAATAAATGGAATATTATTACGTATAATATACGTAAAGCCATATGGATGTTATTCGTTACCGAATATGCTACACTTAATTCACAGGAAAATTTTAATTCTCAATTAACTGTTGATGGTTATCGACAAGGTGGATTAGGAGCTGGTATAACAAATGGTACTTCAGCTGGTAACATTGGAACATATGCTCAAACAAAAACTGGATATTCAAATGCGTATGGCAATTTTTCAATTGGTACATTAGATTTAACTGCATCTGATATATATACTGGTTCAACACTTAATACCAATAATAAAAAATGTCGTTACCGTGGTATTGAAAACCCATTTGGTGAAGTATGGGAATGGACTGATGGGGTGTTTACTGAGAATTACGTTGCATATGAAATAGTTGATAAAGGTAATTTCACAAAACTAGGTAATAGTTCATATACAGGTGATGTAAGTAGTGAATGCAGGTTAATTGGCAATGTCAATCAGACAGCAAGTGGTTATAGTATAAAGACCATTCTAGGTGGCAGTCATTGTGACATATTGGCGTCGGATGTCAACACCAGCGATACTGGTGGGGCGACTTACTATCGTGATGGTTGGTGGGTGAACAGTGGTTTTCGTGGTGTCCGTTTCGGTGGTGACGCGGACTCTGGGGCGCGAGCGGGTCTCGCTTTTGCGGATGCGCTTGCGCCGTCGACTGCGAGTGCGCTTATTGGCTCTCGCCTTGCTTATATACCAGATTAAATGGCGTAAAACGCCACACGGAGTGTGAGCGCGGTTGCGAAAGGGGGTGCAGGGGGTGATAATCCCCTGCCCATTTTGTTTTTTATGGTATGTTGTATATATTATATAGTGTATATGTAAATTTTATAATGTAAAAGGTTGGTGTCTGTTTTCGTGGTGTCCATTTCGGTGGTAACGCGGACAATAGGGCGCAAGCAGGTCTCGCTTATGCGAATGCGAATAATACGCCGTCGAATACGAATGCGAATATTGGCTCTCACCTTACTTGTATGAAACACATAAAGAGCCAAGGTGGAAACATGAAAAAATATAATATAAAAATTAAACGTGAGTCCATTTACGAAATACAGGCACGACCATGCCGAGTGCAAAAAATAACAGAAGTCTTATTGAAAAAATATACCTGTATTAGTATAGTTAATAACTGAAAGTTCGGGTTTGATATAAGCAACAATTACATACTATAGTGAAACGTATTGATAATCTTTATGAGCAGATAATATCAATTGATAACCTTAGAATTGCTGATAGTAAGGCAAGAAAACATAAAGAGAAAACGAACTATGGTATTCAAATATACGATTGCCAAAAAGAAAACAATTTAATTAAATTAAATGAACGTCTTAAAAACAAGACGTATAAGACTTCTTTATATGATGTTTTTCATTTAAAAGAATATGATAAAGACAGGGAAATTTCAAGGTTGCCTTATTATCCAGATAGGATAACGCACCACGCGGTAATGAATATTCTGGAACCAATATGAACGAATTTGTTTATTAAAACGACATATTCTTGTATTAAGGGGAGAGGGACAACATTATGTTCATTAGATGTTCGTAAAGCGATAAAAGAATTCCCTAAATTTAAAAAAATATTTTTCTTGAAACTTGATATTAAAAAGTTTTATCCAAGTATCAATCATGACATACTTAAAATGATTATTAGAAAGAAGATTAAATGCAAGGACACTTTATGGCTGTTAGATGAAATTATAGACAGCGCTCCTGGGGTTCCAATAGGTAATTATGTGTCTCAATATTTTGCAAATTTATACTTAACATATTTTGACCATTGGGTTAAAGAGGTGTTAAAAGTTAAATATTATTTTAGATATGCGGATGATATTGTTATATTATCAGACAATCGAGATTTTCTTTTTAAAATATTTGAAAAAATTCAAAATTATTTGAATTGTGAATTAAAATTGACGGTAAAAAACAATTGGGTACTTTCGGAACTTCGAGTGGACAAGAAAAACAAGGATGGCAACCCAATTGATTTTGTAGGCTTTTGTATGTATCGAGAATGCACGCTATTAAGAAAAAGAATAAAGAAAAATTTATGTAAAAAAGTACATGAATTAAACAAAATAAAAGATATAACATTTGAGGAATATAAAATGGCTTGTGGACCTTGGTTAGGTTGGTGTAAGTATTCTGACAGTACCAATTTACTGAAGAAAATCATAAAACCTGAATTTCAAGAGGGTATATTAAAAATTACTAGTTATGATTACCGAACAGCAGCCTAAAATTTTTTTGTAAAAATCATCAAAATATTTTATATTTTTTATATAAAATAAAAAAATATGATAATAAGCAATATAGAAACCACACAAGAGCATAAACTAGATGATACATGTAGTTTGGAGAATCACGAAGACCATGAAATATCTAGAGTAAATACATTTTCGTCGCTTGGTATTAATCCGTGTGGTAAAAACGATTATTATAATGTCCCAAAAAAAGCAATAAACGATATTGTTGGATTTGATATCCATATATTGAATTTTGTGCTAAATGTCAATACTGTACATGGAAGTGACAGATGTATTTTATTAATTAAGTTATTAAATAGTGGTGAAATTTGTAAAGTATTTACATCATCAAAATACATAAGAGAGGTACTTGAAATGGTGGATAAGAAAGATTTGCCTATTGCAACAAAATTTGATAAAATTATAATAAATAATAGAGCAACTTCCTATGTATTCACATAAAAAGCAGACAAACGCATATTTATATATAAATAATAATTAAACTAATAGTTGATAGAATATGAAAATAGGTTATTCAGAAACAGAACCATTGAAACTTGAAAAAATCGATATGTATGTATGGCAGTATAGATGGAATATACATACCGAAGAATATATTGTGAGTGAAAATTTGTTGGAAAACAGTGAAAATAATGAACCAAAGACACACTACGTTTTTAACTACGTCGATTTATACGTTCCATTTAATTCAAATACAATTATTTCAAAAGTCATTTCTGAAACACTTGATATTACCAAAGAACAGAAATTGATTAATGAGTATAATGAAGCGGTTATCAACGGTAAAAAAACTAACGACGATAAAGCAAAAGTTGAAGCCTATAAGTCATGGCTTACTTTAAGAAACTCGTTGAAAAATGAAATTAATAATGTATGTAACGAAAACGGTATTGAATAATTATGAGTGACTTTACAATACAACAAGCAAGAAACAGAATTGATGCAACAATTGGTACCAACGGAAGTGGTAACATTACTGGTAAAACCCTTAACGAAGCTTTTAACGGAGTTCTAGATGCAATGAACACCTTATATACAAGGCAAGTTGGTGATAATTGGTATGGAATAATCTGGTCATTTGGCACAAATGGCACTTCAACCGTAACAAGAATAGGTAATCCTATGCTTCATGCATCATTGCCAGTACAGAGTTTAATGAAAGGATGTGTACTTAATTTAGACGGTAGCGTTAATTACTATCTCAATCCTACCGATTGGGCATATAAAGCTGATGGTACAACACCATCTGTGTTAACTGGTGCTGATGGTGATGTCATGGTTGAGGTACCCGCTTTCTATTATAAATACGATGAATTGTACAATGGCTTTATTAAACGACTTATGATTTCATTGTATAAAGTAGATGAAACATGGAGTTATAGCCCTAAGTTTTATGTTGGTGCTTATAAAGGTTATATTAGTTCATCAAAACTTTTATCTGTCACAGGGCAAAAAGCAACGGTAAGTACATCTTTACCAAATTCTAGAACAGCAGCAAGGGCAAAAGTAAGTAACAATACAAATTGGAATGTTATAACATATTCTATTCGTAAAGCCATATGGATGTTATTTGTAACTGAATATGCTACACTTAATTCACAAGAAGACTTTAGTTCTCAATTAACCACCGACGGATTTCATAAAGGTGGTCTCGGACTTGGAGTTACTCAAGGTACTGTAGGTGGTGCTTATAATTTATGTACAACAGGTTATACAAATGCACAAGGTAATTTTAGTATTGGTAGTGAATCATTTAGTGATGGTGGAAGTAATCAAAAGTGTCGTTATCGCGGAATAGAGAATCCATTTGGAGAAGTTTGGGAATGGACAGACGGGGTGTTTACTGAGAATTACGTTGCATATGAAATAGTTGATAAAGGTAATTTCACAAAACTAGGTAATAGTTCATATACAGGTGATGTAAGTAGTGAATGCAGGTTAATTGGCAATGTCAATCAGACAGCAAGTGGTTATAGTATAAAGACCATTCTAGGTGGCAGTCATTGTGACATATTGGCGTCGGATGTCAACACCAGCGATACTGGTGGGGCGACTTACTATCGTGATGGTTGGTGGATAAACAGTGGTTTTCGTGGTGTCCTTTTCGGTGGTAGCGCGGGCAATGGGGCGCCAGCGGGTCTCGCTTGTGCGAATGCGAGTGCTACGCCGTCGTATGCGGATGCGGCTATTGGCTCTCGCCTTGCTTATATTGTGGAGTAAGTCAGTTAAGCAATCGCCACACGGAGTGTGAGCGCGGTTGCGAAAGGGGGTGCAGGGGGAAATTCTCCCTGCCTGATTTCATAAATAAAACATAAAGCAAATACTCTAAATATCATTGTATTTGCTTTATTTATTTATTTGTATTATATTATTAATATGTTTAGTAATTTTGTTAAATATTGTTTAAGTAACGGAGCATCGATTGGTTCATTGAACATTCCATTAAAAGATGATGTCTATATTGGTACATGTAATCCTTCAATATTTTTCGATGGTGACAGATTGAGACTGATATTAAGAAGGGTTAATTATGCTTTATGGAACAGTGACGACCAATATAAATTTACAACACAATATGGTCCTTTATGGTATATAACAAGTGATAATGAATATCACTTAAAAACAATAAATTATTTATGTGAACTTAATGGTAACAAATTAAGTTATAAATTAATTGATACATCGAAACTAGATAAAGAGCCTATATGGGAATTTGTTGGTTTGGAAGACGCACGTCTTGTTAGATGGAATGGTAAATTATATGGTACTGGTGTCAGAAGGGACACGACAACTAACGGTCAAGGCAGGATGGAATTATCCGAACTTGATGAGGATGGCAATGAGATTAGTAGGGTAAGGATAAAGGCCCCAGGTAATGATGACACATATTGTGAAAAAAACTGGATGCCTATTTTGGATATGCCTTATCATTATGTTAAATGGTGTGACCCTGTTGAGGTTGTTAAGGCAAATCCAAGTACTGGTGATTGTGAAAGAGTTATTATAAGAGAGCAACCCCGTGATTTAGAGTATTATAATACAAATAACATGGATATTAGGGGTAGTTCGCAAATTATTCCTTGGGGTGAATACAGGATAGCTATTACACACATGTGTGAACTATGGATTAATGAAAAAAATCAAAAATGTGGCACGGGCTATTTTGAACAGTTCATTGTGTGGGATAAAGACTGGAATATTGTAAAGTTATCGGAACCTTTTAAATTTGCTGAATTTGGCATTGAATTTACAAACGGATTGGCATATAGGGATGGTAAATTTTACATTCCATTTGCACTTCAAGATAATTTCGCTTTTATGTTGACAGTGGATGAGAAAATTGTTAGTGATTATATTTTTAATAATAAAAAAGAGTTTGGTAGCTATAATTTAAGTGGTACTCCGATGTTGAACTTTTTTAATAACCCTTCTGACAGTTATACTTGTGTTGAGTTAGGGAATTCATATTTTAATACTGAACATTTTGCTCCAGCTATGGTGTTATATGCTAGAGCTTGTGGGTATAATACATTCAAAACGAGTGATGAATTGTATGATGCAATGTATTTGTGTGGAAAATCTATTGCTAATATAGGTAATCGAGATGATGCTGAAATAATGTTGTGGTACAAAATGATTGATTTAGATATGAACAGGTCTGAAGGGTATTTAATGGTTTCAAAATATTATATTTGGAGAAACAGATTTTCTGAGGCTTACACTTTTGCTAAATTGGCTTATACGTTAAACAATTATAAAATGGCATTGCCTAATACTGTTAATGGACTATATATAGGTGAGTTTGATGGTGAGATACAATATTTATGGTCTATGTATAACACCGAAAATTATTTAGATTGTTTACCAATGGCATATCAACTAAGGATAAAATATGATGGTGATGATGATAAACTAAATCAGTTAAATCATTTTATTAATATTGTTGAACATAATAAGAAAAACAAGCATAGAGTATTATAATGAACAGTTTAGTTAGATTTATTACAGAAAATGGTGGGTATGAATATAATATAATATATCCATTAAATATGTTTAAAGGTAATTTTTGTAGTGGAAATACAACTTGTGCTTGGTATAATAACGAGTTTCTAATTAATACAAGGATTACTGATTATGTCAAACTGTTTCAAAGTAGGGAAATAAAGACACTTCAAAACTTTAACATTGCACAAACATATTTTTTCACTGAAGACGGGTTTACATCAAGGAACCTTCTATCCAAATTTTGTAACGGAAATGTGTGTGGAACCAAAGAAGTAAATTATGACATTAATCACTATTTAAAGAGCTATTATAAGGGACTAGAAGATTGTCGTTTAGTTGTGTGGAATAACAAATTGTATACTTATGGTACTAGGTGGGATGTAATTGATGGTAAAGGATGTATGTGCTTATATGAGCTCAATGATAATATGAAACCTATTAATGAAATTGTAATGCCACCGCAATCGGCTAATACCAATTGCGAAAAAAACTGGGCAGCTGTTGAAGACAGACCGTTTACATTTGTGTATAATCATAACCCACTAATGGTTGTATATGTTGATAAAGATAATGTATGTCAATTAATTAAGGAGAACCAAAAAGATAATAATATAAATTTTGTTATTAAAGGTAGCACCCAAATCGTAAGATATGATGAAAATATGTATATGTCTTTGATACATGCCAACAATAATTATGACGACAAAGATATTAGCCATAGTGATTACTTGACAGCGTTTGTATTTTATGATAATAATTTAAATATAATTAAGATAAGTGATTTATTTGTATTTAAAACACCTATGTGTGAATTTACATGTGGGTTGGCAATTCATGATGACAATATTTATATCACTTATAGTCAACTTGATTGTTCATCGCACTTATTAGTGACAGATAAAAATACAATCGAAAAGTTTTTAAACACTAAATCTGATAACCTATATAGTTTTTCTGAGTTTTATAATTTAGCTAAATTATATGAAAATGAGAGGCAATTTAATACATCATCAGCTTTATACAATTATGCAGCAATTAAAGGAAAAGATGAAAATGTTGATGATAATACTGAATTGGAATGTATCATAAAAACTTATTGTGGAATTGTTAGTAGAGCACATAAATTTCAGAAGAAAACATATAATTTAGATATAATTAATACCTTAATGTCATATACTGAATTATATCCAGAGTATTGTGAATTTTATTATTTAATAAGCGTTCTATATAGATTGATGGGTATTTTAACTGAATCCAATAAATATAAACACATGGGGGATGAACAAAAAACGAACATTCATTCCTATTTTTTCAAATATTTCAATCCTAATTATCTGTAATTTTTATTTTTGTCACTATTTATTATTATAATAATAGAATTAAATTAAAATATAAAATGAAATTAGATAACAGAAATCCATTTGCTGCTTGGGGCTTTGAAGAAGAAAAATACGGTGTTAGAGTTGATGAAGCCAACGGAATCAACAAATACACTGAAGATGTCAAGGGATTTGTGAATGAAACTGTTGTTGACGAGGCTTACAACAAAGTCGCTGAACCGATTTCAGCTGAAGACTATTCAGAACAGCATACAGACCAAATGTCGTTTTTCACCAACAACGAAAACATGCTCCCGACATCATTGGCAAACAAAGCTTATGGCAACGACCAGAAACTGCAGCGTGAATATCCAGCTGGCGAGTCATTAAACTACTACGGCAATGAAGCCGACGACCTTAAACTTTACGGTGAACCGATTGTTTATAATTTCACTTCATATAGTAGTAATGGAAGTATAGAATTTGCAACAGGTAAAGCTGAATTGATTAAAGTTGAAGGTGACTTAACATATGTTAAAGTTATCGAAAATTCAGTTGAACCAGAGATATGGGTTGGTAAAGAATTCTATGTAAACGAAACTGAAAAAAATGAAAATGACATGTATCCATTACATAATATTGACAGAACAACAGTTGATAATGTTCTCATTAAACTAAATGAAACTGAGGTTCAGGAAATAAATGAGGATTATAATAGTAATGAAGACTCTGTAATAACTGATAATGAGAATAATAATAGCAATACAACAGTAACTAACAACACCGATGATGATTTAAATAACGGTAATGAAGGTGGCAATGATAATCCAGCACAAACCACTGATAACACCGAAGCCTTTGATAACACAGACGGTCAGTAACAATTGTTTAAAAACATATTAGTTTTATCTAGATTAGTTATTTGAAAAAGAGGTGGTAAACTAAACCACCTCTTTTGTTATTACTGTAGTAACTTATCAATTAATTTAGATTTGGTTTTGGTTGGTTGTGAGATTGATTTTCTGTTGTCGTTTTTGTGTATCGGTTCGATTTTTGTTGCATTTCCAAGTCTGAATTTCGATATATCCGCGTTTGGTATCGGCTGGTACGGCTCTTTGTTGTAAAGCCTGCAAACCATACTTTCAATGTACTTGAATTCGGTTAGTTCGTCACTGTCGTTCTCCGTCATTTTGACTGGAGGGAATTCCTTCTCGGACACGTAACACAGTTTGTGTTTTGCCCTGGTTATTGCAACGTAGATAAGGTTTTGCTCCTGCTGGATTTCGGATTTTGTCTTGGCGTATTTTTGCGGCATAGTGGAACGGCATATGATATGCACATTATCAGCTTCAAGACCTTTTGCCTTGTGTATTGTGGACAAGCATATCCCAGAATCACTGTGGCGGTATATCCTGTTGATTTTGTTGGTTAAGTCAGAAACAGTTTCACAGCCGACAGACAAAGTGACCAATGACGATATTGTATCATACATCGATTGGATTTGTCTGGTATTGATTGCGTCGACCATGTCAAGACCGTTTTCGACCAGTTTGTTGCGTTCCGTAATCATCTTGTCATACAGTCTAGGGAAAAGCCCGTCGCTTTCAAAATTTTTGCCTAAGACATCGTCCACACGGTTTCGTTCTATGACCGACAGCAGCTTGTTTTTGTCGTCATCGTTGCCTTTAATGTAGCATCCTTTACCCATTTTAATCAATCTCACATACAGTTTGAATAAAGCGGCATTTGTTCTTGACAGTACAAGGTCACCGTCTCTCATCTCGCTGATTTTGCTGTCATGTTTGACCCATCCCATGCCAGCGTCGGTTCTCGGTATAATGTCAGGTACAAAACGGTTCGCTTCCTTGATAATTGCCCTGTCGCAGCGATATGACATTGGCAATTCAAATACTTTGGTGTTCGGCATGTTAATCATGGTGTTGAATGCCTGTTCGGACGCGCCAGCAAACTGGTTGATTGACTGAAATTCGTCCCCGCAGGATACAAACCTTGTGCCCCTTTTGAAACATCTGTTGAACAGTTTCACATACGCTACCGAATAATCCTGTGCCTCGTCATTGAATATCCAGTCGTATTTGTTCTGCTTTGGGGAAATGTCCAGTTCATATGGCAACCACACCAAGTCAGTGTAATCAACCGTCTGGATGTTTGCCTTGCCCCATTTCATTAGTTTGTGCACAACCTCCACTTCATCGTTGTCATGCGAAATACCGTATTCAACTGCAATGTTGGTGATTTCTTTTTTTGACTGAGCCAAATTCATTCGGGAAAACTCCAGAATCTGGATTATATTGTTGCAATAATCGTCAATATCCTTTTTTGTTGACAGTTTTGCGTTGCTCAGTTCCGACAGTTCATGTCTTAGGAATGTGTTGTATTTGTATTCGTCTATTTTCGGTTTGGTATCCAGGTAACTGTATAGGATTGAATATCCAAGACCGTGAACCGTTTTTACTGTACAGTTGTCATATCCAGCCAGTTTCTTTTCAATTTCTTCTTTAACCGACTTGTTGAAAGCCAGAAAAATACATTTTTTCTTGGCTGGAACCAGTTTCATTGAGGCAATAAGTGTTGCGGTTTTTCCACTACCAGCAAAAGCTCTGATAACTGCGTTACCAGAGCCATGTACAACAAAATCGAATATTTTTTCCTGATAAGGTGACGGGGCGTAGCCCAAGACTTCTTTATAATCCAGCATACGGTTATCAAACTTTGTCACTTAAGCATGTTTTTGACAAATTCGGTCAAATTTGGTAATATCTTGTCAACATCGAAATTAAAATCGAATTCCTTTGGTTTGTCCATAGTTTCGCGGTCATAGTAAAAACCCTTTATTTTGTTCTGGTCAGACGGTTTGCTTGATAGGAAATTACCGTTTTCGTCAACATATTTGGTGCTGTTGTCGCCGCCAATCTTAATGCGTTTTTTGTCCTTGTTTTCGTTTGGTTCTACAGGTTTCTTGGACTGATGGTTTTGGCAATGGTTTTCACAATCGCACTTTTGCTTAGCTTCATCGACTTTATCATAATTGTCGATAATATTTTTGATATCAGATGCTGTTTTCAACAGCCCATCCAAATCTTCCTCAGTATTTACACCCAACATCTTCAAGACTTGCATAATTTTGTCACTGATTTGTGATGTTGTAGGTGCTGGCTCGATGCAGTCTTTATAATCTTTGATAATACGGTTTACTTTGTTGAATCCTTCACCACTCGGAGTGTCAGTTAAAACTGAAAGGCGCCCGTTTGACAATAAGGTCAGCAATGCAATTGTATACAAATCAATTGCACAATCAACGTCGTCATCATTTTCGACCCCCATCTTAAAAATATTGAGTGTTGGGATATCGATATCAAGCAGATATGCCAGTTCCTTATCGTTGAGCGAATAGTATTTCTCAATTTTTTCAACTGATTTTTTCAGCTCATTAACGATTGGCTTGGTAAAATCATGAGCACACTGAGCCAGTTCGTCGGCAAAATTTCTTGTAGGTTTATTGTCCATGTTTAATATTGTTTTATGTTATTATGTTATAACCAAAATTACCCGTTTTTTTCTTTAAAATTGCTATCTTTCTTTCGGGTATGGGTAGGTTTTGTTTAATTCTTCGAATTTTTTGCGCAATATCCTGGTTTCCCTTTTGTCTCTTCCGAGGACAAACGCATATTTGTGTTTGGACGGGAAAGTGATTTTCTTGGCGTTTTGATACATGACTTTGGAATATTCTCTTAACTGTTGTTCAACATCATCTGGTATGTTTTCCCACAACATTCTTTGGTCGTTGTTCCAGTTAGGTTGCCACTCTATTCCAAGGTCTTTTGCATATTTTTTGTAAAAACTCCTGGCTCTGAAAGCCCTGTCCGACACAAGTTTTTCTGGGTTATACGGGTTGATACATCTAGTGTTGGTGCCGCTACCCTGACCAAGATAGTAGAAATTGAGACCTTGGTAAATTGAGCCGAGCTCTTTGGCTTGCGGGTCGCTGTAGCAAGTGAACAGACGGTAATCGGTGTTGTCGACCATCCATCGAATTGCCCACATGAGAAACTTGCTTCCAAGGTTCATCGGTGTCCAGGAAGCTGAAGCTCCACGTGCTATAAGACGCTCTTTTTTTTCAGTACCTTCACCAAGCAGTTTAGAAAATGCGTTAGGCATACCCATAATAATAACCCCTCCGATGATACTATTATATTTCGCAATAAACCAATGGGTTGGAAATGAACCTACGGTTCCAAGCCATTCGTATCTTTTGATAAAATCGGTTGCGGCTTTTTTGTCTTCTTTTGATTCGATATATGAAAACTCGAAATCATCAAGGCTGATGTTTTTGATATATTCATCATCCCACCCAAGAATTTTCTTGTCTTCTTCAAGGGTGTCAATTCGCCGTTGGTATTGATAGCAATGGTCTTCGGTGTATTCGCTTATCTTATTTAAAAGTTCAAGACTACTCATGGTGTTCTACGATTGGTTTTTCCTCAAAATCTTTAACAGTTTCGTTATGGGATTCGGTTTCAGTCATTGTATATTCAAGCTTCATTGACTTGAACAGGTTTATAATCGACACTTGACCTTCAACACCTTCATAAACGATATTGTCGTTCAGTTTCAGTTTGAATTCGCCAGTTTCATTGTTGAAGTCAATATGCAGCCTGTATTCGGAAAGAGTGTCACTCTGCATAAAATCCTGTTTCATTTTTTCCAACTCATCCAATGACGTGTCTTCCTGGTGGGCACAGTCATATTTTTTGATGTACGTGTTGAATGCGATACCGTTTGATTCAGCGTCACGGAAAAGGACATAATCCTGTGGTTCCACATTCTTGTACAGATAAGTTCTGCCCCCCTTAAAAACTATTTTAAGGGATTTTGTTTCACCAACATCAAACAGCACACTGTAAATGATATTAGTGCTGTCATACCAAGTATGGTCTTCATTCTTTATATATTTGTTATAAATTTTACTCATTGCTTAAGTATTTCACATAATTCATGATTAACACCAAAACCAATACCCAAAACATGTTCAAGTATCTCATATTCTGGTTGTGCGTTTGGATTACAAATATCTATTAAATCAACACCATTTTCTTTTATCAGATTAATTAAATCTTCATCAACCTTATTTGCTTCATATTCAGTTTGGTATCTACCCTCTTCCTGGTATTTGAAGTGTCTTTTCAAACGGAAATTATAATTAGTAAATGTATTATACATGTTAAATACCAATTCTTTGAATCCTGGCAAACCCTCTCTGTCATAGTAAGCACACAAAGGTAGTGGACTGTCAATAATCACATAATCAACTTTGTCTCTCAATCTCCAAAGTTTATGGTACATTTTACCGAAAATGTAAATCTGGTCACCAAGTTCCTTGTTTCTTTCAGTCCAAACCAAATCTTTGGCAAACTCAGTGACTAACTCAACGTTTATTCCGTTACGTTTCATAAGTGCAAACAACGCTGCAGCGGTTGTTGACTTACCTGTTCCTGGTCCTCCGTAGAGGTTAATTACTTTTAATTTTCTGTTATCATTCATACTACAAATATACAACATTTTTTGATATTACTCAAAAAAATATTTATATTAAGATATTAAAAAAATTGATTATGGCTGAGCCGATTCTATCTTATGAACTAAAATCACTAATCAACAAAATAAAACAGGAATATGTCATCGAGTTCCCCATACAAGTGATAACACTGAATTATCTCCTGCTGGCAATTCTTGACGAAAAATCGTGTGAGGGATACAGCGTCATTTCAAAACTGATGATGGAAGCCACCATCAATGAGTTTAAGCAATATGTGATTGACAGGATTATGATTGACGGAACCGAGAGCATAAAACAAAACGACAAACCTGAATTTTCCAACATATATGACACGCTGGCTGTAAGCATATCGGACAATGGCTCAAGTGTTGTAACCAGCGCATTAATGCTGAATGCAATTGTGTCATATGATACCGATGTTGCAAAACAACTGACAAAACTCGGAGTTACTCCAGACCAAGTCAGTGACACTGTAATAGCCTACAATACGACATCGAACAATTCCAACAAGGAAATCAAAGCCAACAAATGGAACAAAAAGAAACCGAAAGCAGGTGATGAACCTAAAGTAAAACCCGAAATGGCTAAATCAGTTGGCATACAGGCGTCAAGGGTAATACCGAACGAAAACAACATTGTTGAAACCAACTGCAAAAATCTTGTAAGGATAGCATCAACTGGAATTTACAATGACTTGATTGGGTATGATGACATTATTGAACATATATTCAACTGTTTCGGCAAATATGAAAGAAACACGGTAGCCATTGTCGGACCGAGCGGTGTCGGCAAAACAGCTGTCGTGCAAATACTAGCCAGGAAACTGTATGAACAGAATTGTCCTAACCAATTCAAGGACAAATACCTGATGCAGTTTAATGATGTAATCACCAATCTGGTGGTCAAGGAAATGTCCAAACTCGGCAAATACATTGCATTCATTGATAAAGTTGAGAACATGTTTGCAACAAAAGAAAACGAAGGCAACGCTTACTTGTTTTTGAGTGAGTTGTTCACCACACAGAACATATGCACGATATTCACCATTTCCGAGACAGCATATGCCAAGTACATAAAATCAAAGCCTGATTTTGACAGGCTTGTGAACAAAATCGACATCAGTGCCCCGAACGACCAGTTCCTTTTTGACATTGTCAGGGCAAAAGCCAACATATACGAAAACTACAATTCGGTTGTTTTCGATGATGATTCTATCAGTGAAAGCATTAGATTAGCTAAGCGTTTCATTGGCAATGAAGAATGTCCAGCGTCAGCGTTAAACATACTTGACACGACCAGCTCATATGTCAGGCTGAAAGAGGGGGAAAATGTTGAGCTTGTCAAACTGCGTGAAAGACTCAAAGTCATAGAACAAGAGAAAAACGGCATACAGAACAGCTCGGCAGCTGAAGACTTTGACCGCAAGGATATGCTAATACGAGAGGAAATAGAAATCAACCAGCAAATGTCGAACATCGAAAGCAATTTATCCAAAACCCAACCAAAAATACATGTTTCGATAACAGACATGCGTGAAGCGGTGTCGCAAATGCTTAACATACCGATAACGGAAGCGGATGATAACGAGAAAAACAAGCTTAAGACGTTGTCTGATAACTTAAAGTCAGTTGTAATCGGTCAGGATGAAGCTATAGGTGATATTGTCCGCGCAGTGAGAAGGCAAAGGGTTGGATTGTCAAACCCAGACAAGCCGATTGTTATGTTATTTGTGGGTACAACTGGAGTCGGCAAAAGCTTTTTGGCTAAAAGGCTTGCGCATGAAATGTTCGGGGATGAAAAGAAAATTGTGCGTTTGGACATGTCTGAATATTCGGACAAGACCAGTGCAGCCAAGCTTTATGGTACAAGCCCTGGATACGTCGGTTATGACGACGGTGGCGTGTTGACGGAAGCAATCAAGAAAAACAAAAGATGTGTGCTGTTGCTGGATGAAATCGAAAAAGCCAACGACGAGGTTTTCAATGTTTTTTTGCAGATATTCGATGAAGGAAGGCTTACTGACAACAAAGGCACTACTGTCGATTTCAAAAACGTTATAATAATCATGACGTCGAACGTGGGCGCCAAGGATGTCGCCGAAAAAATGGCTCATATCGGTTTCAATGCACATGATGAGGAAAACCGTGACAAAGATATTATCAAAAAATCCATAAAGAGCACGTTCAAGCCAGAATTTATCAACCGAATTGACAACATTTGCTATTTCAACAAACTCACTGACGATAGCCTGAAACAGATTATCAAGAACGAAATATTGAAAGTCAACACCAAGGTTGAGAATCTGGGATACAAGTTGGATGACAGTATATTGGACGGCAAGCTTGTTGAATCGGTTTTTGAAAAAGTGAAGTGTGAAAGTGAATATGGAGCCAGACCAATCCTGAGAGAAATCGAATTCCAGCTAGAGGATAAGCTGACAGACTATATTATCAATAACGATATTGAAAAAGGGTTTGTTTTTAAGTACAACGATATTTATTAATAATGGGAAAAGTCATATACATAACAGAAGAACAGGAACAGGAAATTGTCAACAATTACCTAAGGGAATCGCTTATTGTCAATTCAGACCAGGTCAGTGACATTGTAAACTATTTGAACAAGTTCTACCAGGCTGGTGTCGACTATGCAGGTGATGTCGGTGTTGACGGTTTGCCTTGCCAGACTTTGGGAATCAACTACGTGGTCAATGGTCAACCTCTACAGAAACTGAAAAAAGAGGAATTGCTTGATGTGATAAACGACAAATTCAGGAGATTCATAAAAGACGACGCTTCAAGGCTGGCTTATTACAACCAGATTATAGACGACTGGTTGAACAAAAGAGTCAAACTCACAGGACAGCTTAGTGTCAATGTAATTGACGACAAAATGATTGACAAATTCAAGAATCACAAGAAATCAAAGAAACAGGATAACACCGAAAAAGAAGATAGTAAGAAAGAAAAAAAGGACTCAAATTAACGAGTCCTTTTTCTGTTTAATATTTTTCATGACTGTATATAGCCCACCTCCAATCACTACATCTATAATTAGATTCTGATTGGTTATTGTTATTGTTGTTGTCAGCCTTTATGACCCCTAATTTCATCGCTTCTTGAAATCCTTCAATAAAGGCATCTATTTTAGCTTTAGTGACCGCCACCGACCTCAACAGGCTATTTGGGCAAGGATATCTTTTTTCAGCCATTCTGTATATGTCATCATATGTAAAACTTTCCATAGTTATTTCTTTTTGTTTTTTCCTGTCCGCATTAAAAGTTCCCCATATTGTTTGGGTGTCATTGATGGGGTTTTTGTTGGTTTCGACTCATATGTTGTTGTATAAGTCATAACAGCGCTGTCTTGAATTGTGGTGTCACATGACGGACAATCTTTCATATTACAGCCAAGCTTTTAGATTTTCTATTATAAACGGATTCCAGATGACAATCGGCAACATGTCAGTTGTGAAAAAACGTTTGTTCTTGTAAAGAAAACCACAATATTTGGCAATGGTTTCACAAGAGTCTGGATTTAATACAATACAGCCGTTGTGTTCGACAATATTAGGAACTATCACGTTTTTTATGAAATTGTATTCTTCGTTCGGCGAAGTTGAACCGATTATAACCCCGAAATCCTGGTTGCATTTGTCATAATCGTCGTAAAAACATTTGAACAATGGACTTGAATTTGTAAAAACAAAATGGTGTTTGTAAGCTTCGTCAAATTCATTAAAAAAATACTCTTGCTCAAATCTGTTTACAATAACCCTATCACTATTGAAATCGGACCACGTTAATGACACTTCACTTACATGGTTTGAAACACCGACGCGCAAGTCAGGTCTTATGACAAAGAACACTGTACCGCCAAGTTTCTCAACTGCGTCTCTCTCGTTTGGGAATCTGACATCATCGACACATATGAGTTCTGTTGTGGCATTATTGATTGCCTCAATCATTTTATCGACATGCCAGTTTGGTCTGTATTTTCTGATAATATCGGTTCCGATGAATTGGAGCAGTTGCCTTACATCATATGACGGTTTTTCAAGTAATTTGCGCACCAGTTTCAGGATTTCGTTGTACTGTGTGCTGGTATAGTCGCCAAAAACCTCTTCACAAATGATTTTAGTCCAGTTTGGACTGTACTCGTCAGCATTGAAACACCAGATATTTCCGTTGTCTTTATACTCGTTTAATTTGTCAATTGTTTCAACATCGAGTAATTTGCAGCATAAATGCTTAAGGGCATCAGCTACCGTGATTACAGTTCCGTTGTGTTTTTCACACAAATATTTTGATAGACAGGTTTTACCTGCACGTTTTCTTCCCGCAAAACCAATTATTGTTTTACTCATATTTCTGGGTCAATAGGCATTTCAATGTTATTGATATCTTCACTTGCAATCGGCAAGTCAAAATCTTCCTTGATGTTGATATGCTCATCACACAATTCATCAAGTATTTCGTCTATGGACTTTTTGTCTTTTTTGAGTTTTTTGTTCATTGGTTTGACGGGGTCGTGGTCAACCAGGATGCTGTTTGTCGAATGGTCACGCACAATTTTCTTTATATGTGCAGCTTCCAGGACTTCGTCGTCAAATGAATACCCGTATTTCTTAATCAGGTTAAAAATTATTTTATTGTCGGATTCGAAAGCCTCTTGCACTGTTTTGGGGTTGTCTTTGAATTTTCCTTCTGTCAGCAATGTGTTGAAATGATATGTTTTCATCTTCAATGTTTTTATTTGTGTTTTTTCTTCCATTAATCAATAATATACAAATTTATTTCAATTTTGGCAAATAATCTATGACAATAGTTTTCGTCGGCATGTTCCCAGCCTGGTGTACGGACAGCGTTTCTGACCGTGACGGTTGTGTTGGAACAATAAACGAAATTTTATATTTTTTTACTTGATTTTCCATATTAAAGGTCACTTTTGGTAATTACGTACTATTTAATATTATAGCGGTGCTAACCAATGCGTGGCAGAGTCGAGATTGTGACCCCCCTTTGAGTTTAGACCGCTTTTTTGTATGTAAACGACGTGTCGATGATTTTCTTCAACGCCTTATCACAATAGTTTTTGTCAACAACGAATACAGTGTCTTTACTGTCGGATATGTCGAACATGAAGTCGTTGAGAACAGTTTCAAGTATAGACCTGATACCACGGGCGCCAGTTTCGGTCAATATCGCTGTTTCGGCTATTGTGTCAATTGCATCATCAGTAAACCGCAGCTGCTTGCCGTCAATATAAGCCAGTTTCTGGTACTGTTTCATGATGGAGTTTTTAGGTTCCTTGATAATACGGACAAGGTCTTCCTTCTTAAGCTGGTTTGTATGGGTTATGACAGGGAAACGACCGATAAGCTCAGGTATCAGCCCAAACTTTTTCAGGTCAACTGCATTCACATAGTCAAGAATGTTTTCCTCGTCAACCGTAAAATTGTTTGAATCAAACGAATTGAAACCAATTGTGTGTGTTCTTGTCATGCGTTTCTTGATGATATCCTCAATGCCGACAAATGCACCCATTCCAATAAAAAGGATGTTGGTGGTGTCGACAGGTATCAGTGGCTGTTCTGGATGTTTCCTGCCACCTTGAGGCATAACACCGACAACAGAGCCTTCCACTATTTTCAGCAGGCTTTGCTGTACACCTTCGCCAGAAACATCGCGCACAATGGACATGCTTTCCCCGCGTTTGGCAAGTTTGTCTATTTCGTCCAGACACACGATTCCGATTTGGGCTTTCTCGACATTATAGTCGCTAGCCATCAGCAAGCCAGTAAGTATGTTCTCGACATCCTCGCCGACATATCCAGCTTCAGTGAGTTTGGTACAGTCGTGTATGTGGCACGGAACACCAAGCATCTTCGCAATGTTCTGGATTAGAAAGGTTTTGCCAGTTCCCGTAGGACCTAAAATGGTTACATTCGACTTGTCGATTTCAATATCTTTGAATTCCCCATCATTGCCAAGTCCACACAAATTGGAGAATACGCGTTTATAGTGGTTGTGGACGGCAATCGAAAGACGCTTCTTGGCGTCTTCCTGACCGATGACACGTTCGTCCAGATAAGCCATGATTTCTTTCGGCGTCGGTATCTTGTCGCCGTTCATTAGTCGTGATATGTTTTTCGCAGTTTTCTGTGAAGAGGAGGCGCTGTCGCTAATCTGCGCCTTGTTAGTGTTGTTCAGATTCATTGAAAAATGTTTTTATTTAATTATACACATATAACCGAAATTCACTGTTTTTTTCCGTGGAATCAGTGATTGTTTTTTTACCAATTCAATATATATTCATATGTTGTTTCACACATAACCAAATTCCATGGATTTTTTCTGTGAATATTTCTTTTATTTGTATACTTAAATTATATTTATATATGATATATTGCATATTATGGGAAAAATTAACGAGATAGAGGCAAGCGCCATTGACATGAAACCATTCAAGGTTAAGGACAAACTCAACCCAGAGTTTTTCAATGGGGATGGTGAACTGAATTCGCAGATTAGAATGAAACTCCTGGATATTGCCGACGATTTTATCAAAGAACTGGAAGTCAAGTGGGTCAAACCCACGGATATTGTGCTGACTGGGTCGATAGCAAACTACAACTGGTCTAAATATTCGGACGTGGACATACACATAATATACGACTACAATGAAGTGTACAAGAAACCTGATTTTGTGAAAGACTATTTCAATTCAAAAAAAGAACTGTGGAACAAGACTCATGATGAATTGACAATCAAGGATTTTCCTGTGGAAATAAGTGTCGAAAACATTTCAGAACCAGCTCAGTCTAGTGGTGTTTATTCGTTAGAGAAGAACAAATGGGTCAAAGAACCGAAGAATTTGAATGATTCCAAGTTGAACAAGGAATATATAAAAAGCTTTTGCGCCAAACAGATGACCAAACTTGACAACCTGTTTGACGAGATGGATAACGAAAAAGACAACACAAAACTCAAAAAGCTGTCAGACAAGATAAAGGGCATATACACCAAACTGAAAGACATGAGAGCCGAAGGCTTGGGGTCGAAAGAAAAGGAGATGTCGGCAGGCAACATTATATGGAAAGTGGTCAAACACATGGGCTATATCGAGAAGGTCTGGGACTACATAAACAACGTATATGACCGCAGTAACACCATTGATGAAGTCACTGGAAGAATTGTCAGGATTACAGAAAAACAGGCGAAACTTTTAAAAGAGGGTGGTAATCCAGTATATGGTAATGTGTATTTGAATTCCTGGTTAGGGCGTTTCAAAAAAGCGTTAAAGTGCAATACAATCACAACAGCAGATTTACACAATGCAGTGCAAAGGATGGGAATCAAACAGATTACCCCTGGGGTATATAGTAAGCGAGACCTTGAATGGCTTTTGACTGACCGTATAGCACAACTTAAAAAACTGCTTAATATTGAAGCCCAACCCACACCTGAACCAATACAACCAAACACTCCAGAAAAAAATCCGTTCAGAACACCTGAACCACCAGCGCCTGACGATGACGGAATGCCAGCAGCTAATATGGATAACTTCATTAATTTGAGTGATGTAAACGAATTAAATGAGGGTCTTTGTGAATTATCATCCAAAACGTATCAATCCGCAGCTAGCAAAGCATATAATAAAGGAAAATATGATATTGATGATGCTGATGATAGAGTAAAAAAATTTAGACAGGCGGCTATAGACCAGTTACGTTCTGAACACCCGTATTATTTCCATCACCTAAAACAAGATAGAGAGAATAAACAAGAAGAATATGTAACTAATAATAATAACCAAAAAATTATTATATTTGACCCAGATTATAGCACACTTCAAGATTTATATAAAGGTGTCAAACAAGGTAAACTTTTGATACATTGTAGGGAAATTAATGAAAATGACATCCCAAATAGACTGTATCCAGGAGTTGGTGAAACTGTACAAGACGCTTATGGTTGCGAATATGAGGAAGAAGAAATACCAAGCCTTATTTTCGCTAGTGAAAATTTTAATTGGGCACAAAACTACCCAAGACAACACAGCAACTATTCTGACCATAGAAATGGGGTGTTTTTTGTTTATGGCGATAATTTTGAAAAGAACATTGGTGATGGGTATATACAAGATATAACAGGACAAATTTATCGGTCTGGTGATACCCCTCTAACTGTAGAAACTGATGATTGGTTTTCTTCAGAGCCTGTGGATGTGGCTGGGGTATTGATTATTAACAATAATAAATTAAACGAAAGTCTTTTAAGTTAAGTTCGCGTTTGTACACAATGACACCAAGAGAAGCACAGGAAATTGCAGACCAGCTGTGGAACGACGATGAAGGCGGTTTTGTTGTGCAGATGTTCGATTTAATGGGTGACTATCAACTGCCGAGCGGTGATTTGACCAGAATATCGTCATACGGTATGGTCAAGCGTAACGGTACGCCGCAGATAGTTCTGATAGATTCTGGGTTGAATGACGACATTTACAACACATATTACCGACATTATTAATTTTTTGAAAACGCAACTATTTATATTATATTTAAATGAAACAAGAAATAATAAGTATACTTAATTAAATAACATGAGTAAAGATTATAACAACGAACTCAAGACAATGCAGCGCCTTATGAACTATGGTATGAATGAATCAAAAAAGACCACAAGTTCAAACGGGATTGTTGAATATTCCCAGGTTGGTGCTGACGGCAAAACATACGCCATCTTAAAAGAGGGAACCAAATACTACGTGAAAGTTGCCCCCAAAAAAGATACACAGCTTTTGGCTGAAGATTATGAATACATTGGCGGCTTTCTGAATCGCAAGGCTTATGATTCATACACCAAGGCGTCAAACGCCCTTAATCTCGAACTTATACACGTGAACGAATCCAACGGAGGCAAAGAGCCTGTCAAGTCACAGTTCAACATCAACGAATCAGCCGAATGGGAAAACAAGGAAAACAAAGAAGCTAAAGCTGAGCTGAACCGTTTCTACCAGTTGGTCGAAAACGTTGACAATATCCTGAGCGAAAATGTCCACTACATCAAAGAAGACAAAAACGCTCCTTATACAAGCAACCCGTCAACCAAAGACGGCGGCGGCACGAAAGGTCCTCAGGGCAAACAGCAGAATCTCGGCATCAAAGACAAAAGTTATGTTGATGACGGAAAGCAAGTGAATCCTGACACTGTCTACAACAACAACGGCGTGAAAGGCAACAGCCCAAGCGGTAAATATGAAGCTGCCTGCGGCGACCATAATATTGACAAAGAAGGTGGCAACCCATATTCGGACAAAGCCAAAACTTCAAAAGAACAGGGTAAAGGCGTCAACGAAAGCAAACCTAGACGTGTCCTCAAACTCACCGAAGAACAGAAAAAGCAAGTGTTGGCTTGGAGAGACGACAGGGCATTTGTCCATCAGTCAAGCGACAGCGAACTCGACCGTTCGCACGGCACCGAAATTGGCGACACTGCCCCATATGACGAGAATGTCAGTGTAAACGAAAACTTCGAAACAACCGAATGGGATGACGGTCTTCCTGCAAGCGCTGGAATTGGCGACCCGAAAAAATACAAACAGCCTTTTGACAAACAAGAAGGTGTGACGCAACCTGTTACTGAAAACGTGTTTGAAGTTGAACTCGGCGGTGATTTTGACGACCCAGACATTGCAAGTTCTGCAACCGATATCATGAACACTGATTTGAATGCTGACGACAGTTCAATCTATGACCATCTTGACCAATATGGTGAAGGTTCTGATTCACTTGGTGTTGACTTTGACGAAGACCCACTTGCAGACATTCCAGATACCGATATGAGTGGTGAAATCAACGATTTGGATTACAGTGATGAGGACACTCCAATGGATGACGATTTTGAAAACAACCCACAAACAGCACCTCTTTATGAGGCAATAAAAAGGATTGTTGAGACCAAACTTGACGATTTCGGCAAACACCCAGCCTATCAGAAAAAAGTCATGACACTTCCTCCCAACGCTGACGGTTCCAAATGGGGTGAAGACTGGAACGACGAAACAGCCAAAGGCGAAAAACCTTATGGTCTGAAAATCGGACACAGTGGTGACCCGTTCGAAGACGTGGTTAGTGCGATAACCAACGCCGTTGTTACCACTTTAGGTAAAAAAAAAGAGTAAATGAAAACACTTTCCTGAATTTGGGAAATAAAAACCAAGCGTCACAGCCAATGGGTATGAATCCTATGGGTGGTGACGCTTCTTCTATGCCTCCAATGCAGGGCGGCGACCCGATGATGGGCAGCGACCCGAACGCCATGGGCGGTAACCCTGGAGACATGACCGACCCAATGATGGACGGTGGTGCAAACGAGCCTGTTATGGGCGCCAACCCTTTCGGCGGAGATGATGAAGGCAACGCCGACGTTTCTGGCGACCCAGAGAAAAAAGCCGAATCGCTGGCTGGACAGCTTGCGTCGATATTCCGCAACGACCTTAAGAATGACGGCATAAACAAACACGAGGACAAAAAGAAAGAAGTTCTCGGTATGATAGCTTCGGCTGTTGTTGACGGGATGAACGACGAGGACAGGAATTCCATGATTGAATATCTGAGCGACAAGCTTAACGGTTCTGGAGAAAGCGACGGTGATGACGACAGCGATGACGGAAATGGTGACGACAGCCAAAACAACAGTAACAATAACTTCGGAGACACACAGCAAAACGACCCGATGATGAATGGCAACATGATGTCAAACCAGCCACAACAAATGATGGAATCCAAAGTTAACGAAGTTGTAAATGAAATCATTGGAGACCTAATCAAGAAAAGAGAGTCGCCTAAGTCCAAAGTCGACCAGGAAGACAGACAAGGCTATCGAGGCAAACCGTACACGGTCAAAAAACGATAACCCAAAAACAAACAATTAAAGCCTCTGATTGAGGCTTTTCTTTTTTTTATTTGATTGGGATATATTTATAATAAAAGAGATTACACATGAACAGAATTAAGTTAAGTGAACAACAGGATAAAGAACTAAAACAGATAATCAAGGAGAACTTGAGTGAAATGCTAGACCCTAACGGTGGTCAGATGCAACTCAAATATGTGACCCCAAATACACCAAACACACCTAGTGAAATAGGCAACGCGATTGTCAAGGCGACAAAGGCAGCTGAAAAAGTCCCGTCAAATTCAAACATAGACAATTCAGTGTCGATAACAGCCGACCCAGGCAATGACAACAAGAAACAGGACATCACGGTTAGCAGTGACAATAGAAACTCAACTTTTGAATCATTCATCATCTCCAAAAAACAGCTTGACGAGATACGTCTTATGAAACTTAAAGAAAACTCGAAAATAGTCACAGTAGAAAATTTTTTGAAATAATGAAACTGCCTGAATTTTTGAAACAGTCAATCAAAGACAACACAACCTCTCTCGGTAATCATCCAGCGTTTCCTCCAGAGGAGGAAGAAACGTTTGTCGGTTTTATAATCAAGACCGAATACAACTGCATAATGTCACAATTCGAAGGGCAGGACATATCACCGAAGGTGTTGTCAAAGAAACTAAGTGAACTGTTGTCCGAATGCCAGAAGATAGAATCTGCAAACAAAGAGGCTTTGGAAAAACTGTGCTCCGATATCTGCGCATCCGTGTTTGAGATACCTGAAGACACAATCGACATAGAATCCCACTTGGTGGCGGAATGCGACATGTCCAAATACCGCATGACCCCAGAATCAACACCCGATTTCACTTTTAACGACATTGATGAAATGCGGTGGCTCAGTGACGAAATCTACAAAAGGAGGATGGTAAACGCACTGATAACTGGCGTGTCAATGTATTACGGCACAAACATCGAATACTACATTCGTGAAATATATAAAATTAATCCTAAATTGGTTACCCTGTACACCGAAATATCCAGATACAATCTGGCACTGCTGTACAACCAGCCAGACACAATCAAAAACATAAAAAGGAACTGTGGAGGCAAGGTTGACGTGTATATCGGAAATAACGGTGAACGGATAAAAATAGAGGCTGAAGGCGTAATCTTCCCAGTCTTGCTTGAATATACAGTAAGGGGTCTTATGGAAACAGCGGCACAGCAAGGCTTGCCAGAAGACCAGGACAAAATCGACTACATATTAGGAAAAGCCGATTACAGGCTGGCTGAAAACTGGGACATGAGGCTTGGTATACCTTTGTGGAGTCTGCTGATGTCCGACATTGAAAAATGCGGTTACAACATGGATGAGATAGGGACGAATTTCATTATAATGGAAATATCCAAACTCTCGCCAGATGTTTTCAACGAATACCTGCAAAATGCCTTCAAACAGACAAAAAAAGGCTTAAGCATGACAACAGAATTGCTGGATACCATTCGTTACAACAAGGAAACCGACGATTTTGACAATTTTGTGCAGGCGAAAAATGCCAAATATTCAATTAACGACGGTGAAGTGTATTCTTCAGCGGAACTGTTGAAGGAAATTGAGACTGGTGTGTAAATTTTGATAAACGCCACTATTTATTTTAATTTTATAGATTTCAAATAATTGAACATAACATAACAACATGGCGTTTAACTTTAAAGAAGAATATGTCAAATGTTATAATGACAAAACCAGAAAATATTTCATTGAGCACTATCTGTCTACGTTCAGTGCCGATGAAGGTCATGAGGTGCCTTTCAAGGTTTTCCCAAGGCAGTATGAATTCCTTAAAAGCATTTGTGAAAACGACAACACAATAGCAATCAAACACCGTCAGGCTGGCATAACGACTGTTTCCGCAGCTTGGGCTACCGCACAATGTGTGTTTGCGAAACGAGACGCGCCAGAAACAATCTTGTGCATTGGCAACAAGCTTGACATTTCAGAACAGTTGCTTGAAAAACTGTCTTATTTCATAGCCCAGGTGCCGCGATGGATGTGGGGCAGCGAGTTCTGGTCGCCAGACCCGAACAGCGAGAAAAACACAAAATCCATATTCAAGACAAGAAACAAGGATAAAATCGAGCTTTTCAATGGATGCAAAGTGTATGCGCGTTCGTCTGGTCCAAACGCAGCCCGTGGTATCTCGGCTGTCTCAATATTGATATTCGACGAAGCCGCTTTTATTGAAAACGGTCCTGCTGTCTATTCACAGGCTGTCGCCGCAACAGCGTCGGTGAAGCACGCCAAGATAATTATGGTATCAACCCCAAACGGCAAAGACCAACTGTATTACAGGACTTATGAACAGGCTCTGACACACAAAAACAACTACCATGCAGTCGAATTCAAATGGTTTCAGGACTTGCGTTATCAAAGGCATTTGAAATGGTCGAAAAAGAACGAAAAGACAGGCGAAATCGAATGGGATATCGACCCAGTGATTGGACCGAACGGGGAAATCCCGTATAACGAAGAAAGATGGCGCAGGCTTGAGAGGGAAGGATGGCAACCCGAAAGCCCATGGTACACCAAAATGTGCAAATCGTTCAACAACGACGAACAGAAAATAGCACAGGAACTGGATGTGTCGTTCCTCGGTTCTTCGGACAACGTGATACCCGTGAATGTTATAGAGGCTCATCTCAGGCAAAACGTCGTGGATGTGACAAAGATTGAAGATTGGGATTTGTGGGACCCGTTTGTCAAGGAAACGTGGATTTGGAAAGACCCAATCCCTGGGCACAGATATGTTGTTGCGGTTGATGCGTCTTCGGGCTCGGCTGACGACAGGACAGCCATTGAAGTGATTGACATAGATGCAATAGACGAAGACACAGGTACTCCGTATTTTGACCAGGTGCTTGAATATTACGGCAAAAAAACTGGAGACGAAATCGGTGAAATGGTGTACAACTACGCAACGGCGTTCAACAACGCCCTTGTGATTGTCGAATGCATCGGAGGCTACGGCGATGCCATAATACTTACACTTATGGCTAAAAAGTACAAAAACATTTATTACGATGACCCAGGTCTTAAGACATACACTGTCGAAAAGGCTTATTCGACTTTCAACATAAAGCCTGGCGACAAGCTTCCTGGTTTCAGGACAAACGCCGTGCGTGTGCAGATGATTGGCAATTTTGTGGCAATGCTCAAAGAAAACGGCTTCAGGGTAAGAAGCACGCGAGTGATAACGGAAATGGACACATGGGTTTGGAAAAACGGAAGACCCGACCATATGGACGGTTGCCACGACGACAGCCTTACTTGTCTGGCTATGGCTTTGTTTGTCATACAGTTTTATGTTATCAAAACCGACAAGGAAAAGGCATTGTCGAAACAAATTCTTGCATCATTCAGAACCAACAACATTTTCAGGAAAAACAAGACAGCCACATTGGAGGACACAAACGTGACAATATCAAAGCCAACTCCAATGCCGTTCTACACAACGTCAGACGCAAACAAGCGCAGACAGAAACAGATTGTTGCAATGATGATGCTTACAGGCTTTCGTAAAAAACAATAAGGCGGACATATTCATGTTCGCTTTTTTGTTGTTTATTAGTTTCAGTTTCATTATATTTATTTAATATAATACAGTTTAGTATGTCGACAATTTTTCAAAAACTAAATAAAGCGTTTGGAGGAGGAACGTCAGCTCCCACACCTACGTCCACCAATTACAGCAGAAGTGTGCATAATTACAGTGGTTTGGGTAGCAATGATGTGATATATGCAACCAATTCCAGGGAGGATTATAACCAAAAACTAGCTCAACTGAGACAACAGAGGTTGCTGGCTAAACAATGGAAACGTGCTCAATATGAAACGCAGAACAACGCGTTAGCCAACATGACCGAGGTACAGATGATGTACCGCGAGGCTGACATGATGGACTTGTTCCCCGAAATTGGTGCAGCCCTTGACATTTATATGGAGGAGGCTACGTATATTAAACCGAACGGCATGATGATTAACGTGACTTCCAAATCCGAGCGTATTAAGTCTATACTTGAGGATTTGATTTATAACCGTTTGTCCGCTGACATCATTTTCCCAATGATAACAAGAAGCACAGTCAAGTATGGCAATACTTTCATGCTTCTGAACGTAACCGAGGATAACGGCGTTATCGGGTGGAAACAGTTGCCTGTATATGAAATGCAACGTTTTGAAAACGGTATGGACAATCCATACAGTTCTGGTTTTGCCAATGTCGCGAACATTGACGTGGACACACCAGATTCGACCAAGTTCATTTGGGTGGGTAAAAACGAGTTTACCCCATACAGAAACTGGCAAATTGCACATTTCAGGTTATTGTATGATTCCCTGTATCTTCCGTATGGCGTCTCTGCGCTTAACAAAGCCCGTCGGCATTGGCGCATGCTTTCGATGATGGAAGACATGATGCTGATGTACAGACTTGAACGTTCGGTTGAAAGGCGTGTGTTCAAAGTTAATGTCGGTGCTATTGACGAGAAGGATGTGCCAGCCTATATGGATGAGGTAGCCAACAACTTTAAACGCGCACCCATCTATGACCCGTTGACTGGACAGCTTGACCTTAGGAGAAACATCATGTCGAACATGGACGATTACTTCATACCAGTACGTGACCCAAACGAACCAAACCCAATCGACACACTGTCTGCTGGCAACAACCTTACAGCAATGGACGATATCAAATTTGTCCAGAACAAATTGTGCACAGCGCTTAGGGTGCCGAAGTCGTTCCTTAATTTCGAAGAAACCACTGGCGACGGCAAAAACCTCTCATTGCTTGACGTGAGATTCACCAAGACAATCAACAGGGTACAGCAGATGATGATTATGGAATTGACAAAAGTGTGTATAATCCATTTGTATCTCCTTGGTTTTGTGGATGATTTGACTAACTTCAGTTTGTCGATGAACAACCCGTCATCACAAGCCGAAATGATGGAGTTGGACAATCTCAGCAAAAAGATAGAGATGGCTAAGAGTGCGGTTGCTGACCCAGGCGGCGGACTGCCGCTGTATTCCGTCACCCGCGCACAGAAAGAAATACTCGGATGGAGCGACAAACAAATCAGCGACAATCTGGAAGAGTTGAGGCTGGAAAAGGCATTAGCTGCAGAACTTGAAAAGACCGTCATGATTATAAAACGCACAGGTCTGTTCAATAAAGTCGACAACCTTTATGGTGAGCCAGGGGCTGAATACAGCGACAACGCTGGAGGCCAAGGTCAAGAGGATGACATGGGCGGCGGCGGTATGCCAGGCGGCGGTATGCCAGGCGGCGGTATGCCAGGCGGTTTGGATGACGGTGGTTTGGGTGATGACATGGGCGATGGCGATATGGCTGGTGCTGAAGGTGACATGTCAATGGACGACGCGGCTGATTCCGAAAGTGACACAAACGACGACAGCACACCTGAGCCTTTGGCTGAAATGTTTTTCGACAGGCTGATGAAGAAAACGATAAACGAACAGAAAACTGTCAAGAAAAACTTGATGGACAAAGCCAACCATTACCAGCAGCTGCTGCTCAACAAAATCAACGAATCCAAGGAAAAAGAGAAAGAAGAGTTGAATACACCGCTGTACACAAAAAACTTCCTGATAAACGAGGAACTGAACTCGATAGCCAAAGGGCTCGGAAAATATATTAACGAGGAAAAAAACAAAGACTAATTATATTTATAAACAAATAGAATTTGAGTCATGACTAACGAAATCAACACAAACATCGATAAAGGCACCAAGCTCCTGAACGAAGCTTTGAAGTGTTATGAGAACGGGGAATACGAAAACGCTTACAAAACATACCAGGAGGCTGGCAAGTTTTTGGCTGAAGCCAACAAGCGTGCGAACACCAGCGAAGGTCAGATTTCTTTGAGATATGGCGGGAATAGGAACTTCGGTGTAATCTACAAGGTTTTCGAATCAAACACCAGAGGTTTGTTGAGGGATAAACCAAGCCAGAAAAAACTAAAGAATATCATGAGCCTTATCCGCGAGAACAAGGTACTTAGCGACGAATTCAACGCATACAATGCATTCACCAACCCAACAAACGTTGGAAACCCGAACGAATATGTGAACGAGGCTATATCATTAATCACACGTTATTCAAAAAAAGTCATTCGCGAGAACAACGAGAAACTAATCAACCTGTTCAAAGAATACCGTCTGAATGAGAATATCAGCGTAGATGACCGCGAGATAGAACTTTTCGAAAATATCGAATACTTGATTCTTCATAACAAAGATTTCAAGAACATCAACAAATACAATGAAATACAGAAAAAACTGTGTGAGTATGTTGAGGAAAACAACACAATGCTGACTGAAAGCAAGAATGTTGACGAGCTGTATGAAGAGAAAATAAACGAGTTTGCGGAAAGACACAACGAACTGACCGACGATGAAATCCGCCTTGTCAAGGAGACAAGAGACCCAGTGAAGGCTAAAAACTTGTTCGACAAACATAAAGCAGAAGTCGTGACATTGTTGAACAAACAGATAAACGAAGGCAAGGATGTCGAAAGCTGGAATGAAATCTTGAACAAGATTGATTCCAAGGTTTATGAACATAAGACAGCCCTGACCGACATTGCGGAGTTCATCGAAATCAAGAACGAGATTGAAGGTTAAGGAAAGAACAATTACGATGTAATACTAAGGACACCATAGAAATATGGCGTCTTTTTTTTAGTCCATACTATTTATAATTAAATAATCGAATAAAAAACAATATTTATTATACGAAGAAAGTTGTTAGACTCACGGAAAGTGAACTTAACCACCTTATAAGGGAAAGTGTTAATGTAATATATCGCAGAAAACAAAAACTTAAAGAAGAACGTGAAATTAGTAATGGTACAATGAAACCGTATTATGTAGCTTCAAGACTATTGCATTTTCTTCAGACCGAACATCCCGATGTATTCAATGAATTTATGAATACCCACCCAGATATGAAAAAAGCTTATGAAATGGATGATGAAAACCACCCTTATTGGGATAGTGAAGATTGTACATATGACTTAAATGACGACCTTTGGGATAAAATGAATGATGTGGCACCAGAAGGTGAGTATTTTGGTGGACACCCTGGGAATGGTGCTTCTTATGGATTTTGGAAGTCTGAAGATTTGAATGAAGCTGTCACCCATGCAATCCACAAATACCTACGTTAAGCAACACATCTGACACACACACATAGTCATATGTGCCAGTGCACATACCGAACATATAAGCGAAAACGAAATTGAGGATTAATTTCCATGATTAAAAACAATTTTTGTTGAGACACCAAATCCACTTTTAAAGTGGATTTTTTTGATATTTATATAATAATAAACTATTGAAAAGATATGAAACATTTGAGAAAATTCGACAGCGTGTCCGATATGCAGACAGCGATTGCAGCAACAAAAGTGGATTTCGTTGGTCTTGCCTAATTCAGTTACCAGTATCGGAGCTTATGCTTTTCGCTCATGTGATAATTTAACCAATGTGTCAATCGGTAATTCTGTTGCCACTATTGGCGGTTTGGCTTTTCAATTATGCAACAAATTAATTAGTATTATTTGTAATCCAACAACACCACCAACATTAACAAAAGATTCTAATTATGAGGTTTATCAACAATTTGACTACACAAACGATTGTCCAATTTATGTACCTGCGGAATCTGTTAACGCTTATAAGTCAGCTCCTGTTTGGGGTGAATATTATGCAAACCGTATTCAAGCAATCCAATAACATCTTGAATAAAAGCTAATAATATAAAGCAGATTTTTAATCTGCTTTTTTATTTTATATTACAAAAAATTTGTATATTATATATGCGCGGGCGCTCGCGTATAATAAGTATAATATAAAAATGAATGTCAAGCAAATTACTGACCCATGAATACAAGGAAAACTTACCAGACGGGACAACGTTAAGCTATGGCAGCATGAACGAGAAATCATGTGACATAATCTCAATCAACGTGAGAGGCAGATTAAAGGCAACCGAGAAAAAGAACGATTTCAACACCCAAGCCAAACAATTAAAGGAAAGCACCATCAAACAAGCAGCCAATGTTTTTGAAACATGTGAATGGATTAACAGTCATCACATATTCACCTGTGACTTTACTGAAAAAGGCATATTGTACAACAAGCCGTTCAGATTCAAATATCAGGCATATGTCAAACCAACCACGCGGGAACCTATTGTCACATACAAGGATGACATACTCGGTATTGTTGAAAAAATAAACGGGATAATTGCCGACGAATGCCGAAAAGTCAGTTTCATAATGACAAAATGACAACAACACAAAGTACACAGTAACATGTGTACTTTTTTTTCATAAGTATATTTATATTATATTAATATAGAACATACTTAATTATGTATATAACGCAAGATTTACTCAAAAAATATTGTGACAAGCGCGGCAATTTGACCGAAGTCAAAAAAGGCGAAACTGGAACAGGTCTTTTGATTGAGCATGACGGGCACGTGATAGGAAACCGTGACGTGGTCAATCAAATCAAGGAAGACATTGCACACCACAAGGAATTTGTAATTCCAGATAAGTTTATAGTCAGTGCTGTTTTTCAGAAATATGGCATCAAAAACGCAAACGGAAGGGTTTATCCTGAAGATATCCTGAAACGTGAGGTTGAGAAATATATCAACGAAAGAGTCAGAACCAGATGTTCTGTCGGTGCCTTGGACCACCCAGAGTGTCAACTTGCTGGCACTAAGGTACTTACAGAAAAAGGATGGAAAAACATAGAAGATGTTACCATTGGTGAAGAAATTCTAACATTAAATCCTGACACAAAAAAAATTGAAATAAATAAAATTACTAGAAAAATTGAAAGTCAATATTCTGGTAAAATGGTTCAAATTAAAAATAGGTCAATTGATTTAACTGTTACACCTAATCATAAGTTTCCTGTATTTAATAGGCAACACAATTTTAAAGGGTTTTACACAGCAAGTGATATTATGAACAACACAATACCAGATTGTAAACACTCATGTTTATTGAAAACTGGAGAGTGGGTTGGCTTAGATGATGAATATTTTATTATACCAAAATTGAATGAAAATGATTTTTGGTATAATATCTCTAACGACAAAAAAGAAAAATATTCACAAAATCTTGCAATACCAATGGATACTTGGGCTAAATTTATGGGAATATATTTATCTGAGGGTTGTACAAGTTCTGTAGATTGTGTAACAATATACCAAAAAAAAGAAACAACTATAAACAAAATACGTGAAATGTTTGTTGATTTTCCAGTTGAGGTTCATGAGATTCTAAATAAGCAAACTGGATGCACAACATTCAAGATATATGATTTGAGATTATATAGATATTTGAAACAATTTGGGTGCTGTTATGATAAATTTGTTCCATATGAATTAAAATGTCAATCAAAGAAAACTTTAAGAACATTTTATGATTGGTTTGTTATGGGGGATGGTAAGTTACGCGAAAAATATAAAGATAAAGAATGTACTGATGAAGTATTCTCAACATCAAAACAATTGGTTATGGATTTGAATGAAATACAATTAAAAATCGGTTATTCTGGTTCGTATCATGAAGAAGATAGAAAAAAAGATAGATTAATTGAAGGTAGAGTAATTAACGGGTGTAATTGCAGTAACATGCATTTTAGTTTAAGGCAAAAAAACAAATCGATTAGTTTGGGAAAAGTAAAAGTTAGTGAAATTGATTATGATGGAATGGTATATTGTTTAGAGGTAAATAACCATAATTTTTATACTATGGATTTGAATGGTCACTGTGTTTGGTCTGGCAATAGCAGTACTCTGTCTGGTCATGATGTAAGCCATGTGATAACGAACCTGGAATGGAAGGGTCACACACTTATCGGTGAAATGGAACTGCATTTGACCCCAGGTTACAGACGTTACGGCATTGCTTCAACCAGTGGTGATTTAGCTGCTAACATGATATTGAACGATATTTTGATTGGTGTCTCATCACGTGGTGTTGGTTCTGTTGAGGAAAGGCTGGGTGTGCTTATGGTTGGTGACGATTTCGAACTCATCGGTTGGGACATTGTACTTGAGAATTCAACTCCTGGTGCTAAAATCGGGATGTCTCGTGAAGAATTAATGCAGTACGTTGAAAGTGACAATTCAAAAGATAATAAACCGATTGTTAATGAAAAAATCGACAGGATTAACAAAATTCTTCTTTAATTAAAAATTTATACAAAATTATATATCCCTGACTATTTATTTATAGTAAGGGATATTTTTTATTTTGTTATTTATTAAAAAATTTGTATATTATAAGTATAATGTAATAGTTTATGACAAAAGAAGAGTTTATAAAGAAAGCAATTGAGAAACATGGTGATGTTTATGATTATTCACTGGTTGAATATAAAAATAACAAAACACCTGTAACATTAATATGTAAGAAATGTGGAACTGTATTCAAACCAAGACCACTTAATCATACACATGGTAGTGGGTGCCCGAAATGTGGTAGAGAAAAAGCAAACAAAAGTATTAGCGACACAAAGGAAGATTTCATAAGAAAAGCAATTGAAAAACATGGTAATAAATATGACTATTCATTAGTGGAATATGTTAAAAGTGATGTTAAGGTAAAAATTAAGTGCAATAAATGTGGTGGTGTATTTGAACAAACACCAGCAATGCATTTAAGCGGTAACGGATGTTCCATATGTAATCCACCACATAAAAGACTGACACACGAAGAGTTTGTTGAACGATTGTCAAAAACACACCCAAACCTTGAAGTTTTGAGTGAATATAACGGAAAAGATAGAAAAATAACAGTAAGGTGTAAAATACATGACCATACTTATGAAACAACCCCACATAGATTGGTACAAGGTGCAAACTGTAAATATTGTTATGATGATAGAAGGGGTGAAACTATTAAAAATTCAATTGATAAAATAAAAAACGAAATTTATAAAGTTCATGGTGATAAATATCAATACCCTTATTTAGAAAATGAATATGTAACATCGAAATCAAAGATAACAATCATTTGTCCAATACACGGAGAATTTAAACAAAGTTATAATAAACATGTTAATCGTGAACAAGGATGTCCAATATGCAGTGAAAGTCATTATGAAAATTATATAAGTAAATTATTAAATAACGAATCTATTAAATTTGAACGAGAGAAAACATTTGATTGGTTAGGGTTACAGAGTTTGGATTTTTATTTACCTGAGTACAATGTCGGTATTGAAGTACAGGGTGAATTTCATTTTAAATCATTTACAATTAAAAATACATTGATTGATTATCGAAAACAAGTTAGAAGAGATGAAAAGAAAAAAAGATTATGTAATAAACATGGAATAAAATTGATTTATATAATTCCAACAAAATTAATGAAAAAATTACATGTCAGTGAAATATATAATGAAAACAATATAATTGAAATTAATAGTAAAGGTGAACTAATCGGAAAATCAATTAAAGATATATTATAAACGAGTCTGAAAACACAGGCTCGTTTTTTTTTTACTAAACTATTTATAATTGAAATAATTGAATAGGAACAAGATTTATCATATGAAACGGACAATCAGACTCACGGAAAGTGAATTACATAACTTGATTAAAAACTGTTTATTTGAATCCCAATATATGTCAGATGAGGATATTGCCAACCAATATTCCGATATGGAAATAATCAATTTCAAATTGAACCCATTAAAACATAGTGAGGGATGGGAAGGTGCATTTGAAATACAATTCCCAAACGCGGACGATATTGACTATGGCAGTAGTATGATTAATAATTTTATTGTGTATGATAAAGAAGGTGAGAAAATTGCCTGGGATAATTGGATGCCACAAGAGCAAACCGATAAATTAGAAGCAATAATCAGGGATGAAATTAAAAAGAGACTTTCAAACAACATTTTAAATGAAGCTGTCACCCGTGCAATTCGTAAATATTTAAAATAAAAGATATATTAGCGAATTTCAATGTGGCGACATACTTCTTTTTCAACGGACATATACTGACAAGTGCATATGACTATGTCGTGGAGGCTAACTCGAACCTGTGCATGATTATCACAATGTTCCAGCAGACAGTTGAAGGTACAAACCAGGTTTTCTGCTTCGCCGACGTGGTCTGACGGATATGCCATATAGCACTTTAAACACACAAACCGCACGTATATGTGTGGTTTTTTTTGTTTGCTTACCCCTCATTTTACGTAATTTTTTAAAATATACACTATTTATAATTAAAATAATAATCTTATAGTGATAAAATGGCTAAGAAAGAAATTAGGACAAAGTATATCAAAAGTCTTGTAGCTGACAAGGATGCAATGGCTAAGGTGCTTGAAGAATCAACAAAGGAGTCTTTGAGCTCACTCCTTGACGAGTCAGTCAACAAGAGTTTGAGACAAATGCTTGCTGAATCTGATAATGATTCTTACGAAGAAGAGGTTGCAACCGAACAGCCTGACTTCAATCCTGACCCCGAAGCCGACAACACAGATGCCGAAGCCGACAACGGCGGGGATATCGACGTTGACCTGGAAAGCGGAGAGCCTGATAGCAAAAACTGCGAAGGCGGTGAATGCAATCAGGAAGCCGAAGGTAGCAATGTTTGGGACGAGATTGAGGACTGCAAGGACAGTGACGGTGAGTACGACCTGAGAGGAAAAGATATCAAGACAGTTATTAATGTCATTAAGAACATGGAGCCTGGTGACGGTCTTCGTTTCATCAAAAACGACGACGATACCGCAACAGTCGAAACCGATGACGGTGACACTGAATTTGTTATTGATATAGAAAACAACGGCGACAATGCCGAACCAAACGATTTCGAAAACGATATGGATTCCGAAACCAACGCCATTGACGGCAACGACGGCGCTGAACTTGGCGGCGACGAAGCTGAAGGCAGCATGGAAGACATTGACTTGGACGATATCAAAAGCGACAGTCAAGGAGACAGTGACGACACTTATTTCGAACTGGAACTTGGCGATGATAATGAAGACACACAAAACAACGACATGGTAAACGAAGGTAATGTTAACTTGGGTTACACTGACAATTATCAGAAAAAGACAGCAATGACAATGCCTAATGACAAAGGTGAAGGCGAAGGCGACAGCCGTTTCGACGACGGTGCCCCAAAAGGCGGTGCAAACAACAAGAAACGCTGGGTGGGTCATGACGGACAGAACGGCGGAAACCCGTATTCACAGAAAACCAAACAACCTATGACCGAAGAGACTAACGAATGCGGCAACAACGAATGCTACAACGAATGCAATGAAGAAGCCATTTTCGAGGTTGAAATGGACATGCCAGACACGAATGTGGACGAAGGCGCTTCAACAATCACAAGGAACAACGCTTATGTCAACAGCACTGGAAGAAACCAAATCCATAATCCTGAACAGGATGACAAAGTAAGGAACGGTCACAGGGAAGCTGGTCAGAAACGCGGAACTGGCGATGGTCGTGGCACAAAAGGCTCATCAAACGAAAGCAAAGACAGGATTGCCGCTATCGAAAGACGCGCCAATGCTGTTCTGAACGAGAACAAAGAGCTCAGGAACATTGCATCCCAGATTAAGCAACAGCTCAGCGAAGCTGTCCTTATCAATGCAAGCCTTGCCAAGGTCATCAAGCTCATAACCGAAAACGCAACATCAAGAGACGAGAAAATAAACATTCTGAATCGTTTCAACAAAGTGCAGTCGCTTAACGAGTGCAAAAACCTTTACAGTCAGATTTCAGACGAACTGAAAGCTGCCCACAAGGTAAACAACAACAATCTGCTTGACAAACAGTTGTCAGAAGCCAAAGCTCAGAACAAGAACATGATTGTGGAAACCAACATGCTTAACCAGTCAGAGGACTTGAGCAAGATTCTCGACCTTAACGAACGCCTCATGAGACTTGGAAAATAACAACTTTTGCAAACAGGTGATATTTATTATTATATAACGAAATAAAACAAAGGAAATAAAATGAGAGAATTACTTACTTCTGGTGCAGTTGGAAACATTGAACTCAATGCACAGAAAAAAATCAGAGAAGATATCCAGAAACGTTGGGACCGTCTTGGATTGGTCAAGGGTCTTGAAGGCAACATCAAAGAAACCGTTGCCACCCTTTATGAAAACCAGGCTAAACACCTTCTTCGTGAAGCCACCGCTTCAGACAACAGCGGTTCTTTCGAAACCGTCGTGTTCCCACTTATCCGCCGTGTTTTCAGCAAACTTCTTGCCAACGACATCGTTTCAGTCCAGGCTATGAACCTTCCTATCGGCAAACTGTTCTACATCAAACCTGTCACTTCAGAGCGCGAGTGGAACTTCCAGACTCCAGGTACCCTTACCGCTGGCGACACTGGCCGTCATCGTGGTCTTATGGGTTATGAGAGAATCGACCGTAACGAAAACGGTGCCCAGAACAACCGTTACTATCTCCCAGACGAGAGCGTGACAGTTGAAGGTCAAGCACTTGCTAAAGTTAACCAATATGTTGATGAAGCTGGCGTTCGTTACTATGACGACGGCACTGGTAATTTCATTAAAGTAAACGATGCATCAAAAGCCACCTATACCCCAGTCGGAACTGGCAAACTCATTGGCAAAGGTGTTGTTGAACCAATCGTTACCCAGTACATGAAGAAAACTCTTTATGACCTCTTCTACAACGACTTCCTGTATGACAACTCCAAGGGTAAAATCACCATTTGTATGGGTCAGGCTATCCCTGTTCAGATTGCCCCAGACGGTTCATACCAGACACTTAACACTATCCCAGTGTTCGCACAGGACGGTTCAGTCCGTTCACTTTTAGTTGAACTTAGCGGTTTCCATTCATACAATGCAGGTCACCTCACTGGTCCTGACGGCAATGAAATGGATACCGAAGCTTTCTTGGCTTCTTTGAAAGTCATTGCTTCCAAGGCTATCACCAAAACAACTGGCGATTTCACCACTTTCGCAGCTAACGAAAGTATCCAGTTCCGCGTTGTTACCCAGAAATACGGCGACCAGATGGTTAACTGGAACCAGCAGGAAGTTGCTGATGCCAACGGTAACATGTACATCGAACTTGACCTTACCAAACCTGCAACAAAACAGGGTTTGAGTCTTGACGGTTACATTGGTGTCGACCCCAATTCTCATGAAATGACTATTGCCAACATCACTGACGCAACCGACCCACTGTTCAAGATTGCTTGGTGTTCATATGACAGCCTTGAACTTGAAACCGAAATGGGTGAAGTCAGCTTCCAGCTCACTTCAGTCGACGTTGCTGTTGAGGAACGTAAACTCCGTGCAACCTGGTCACCAGAACTTGCTCAGGACGTCAGCGCTTTCCACAACCTTGATGCCGAAGCTGAGTTGACCGCTATCCTTTCAGAGCAGATTGCTGCTGAAATCGACCGCGAAATCCTCCGCGACATCCGTAAGGCTGCTCCTTGGACCGCTCGTTGGGACTACAACGGCTGGCAGAGACTTGGTACCACTTCAACTGTCTACACTCAGAAAGACTGGAACCAGACTCTTATGACCAAAATCAACCAAATCAGTGCACAGATTCAGAAAGCTACCCTTCGTGGCGGTGCCAACTGGATTATCGTTTCAGCTGAAATCAGCGCTGTTTTGAACGACCTTGAATACTTCCACGTAACTGACGCTAGCGCAGAAAGCGACACTTACAACATGGGTATCGAAAAAATCGGTGCTCTCCAGGGACGTTACAACGTGACCGTTGACCCATATGCTCCTCACTGGTCACTTATCATGGGTCACCACGGTACCAGCTTGCTTGACACTGGTTACATCTATGCACCATATGTTCCTATGGCACTTACCCCAACCATGTACAATCCATTCAACTTTGCTCCTATCAAGGGTATCTGCACACGTTATGCGAAGAAACTGGTTAACAACAGATATTACGGTGCTATCAAGTGCGATGGCCTCATGCATTGGGACATCAACGAAATGAGATAATATTTACATAACTCATTAATAAACCACCAGTTATTAAACTGGTGGTTTTTTTATTTTTATGTTAAAATTTATTTCCCATTCATATATAAATAAAAAAAGTAATATTTTCTGTATTTATTTCCCAATCATTTATAAACTTTAAAAATATTTTGTATATTTATAATAAAAGGAATATTATTATGAAAAGGTTAACAGTCAAAGAATGGATTGAATCCTGCAGAAAAATACATGGGGATAAATATGATTATTCTCTGGTTAAATATACAAATGCAAGGGATAAAGTTGATGTTATTTGCCATGAAAAAGATGAATGGGGTAATGAGCATGGTGTTTTTTCCATAAGGGCTTGCAATCACTCATCAGGAACTGGTTGTCCAATATGTGGAAAAAGATATCAAATGTCAAAAGATGAATTTGTTCGTAAAGCTAAACAGGTACATGGGGATAAATATGATTATTCTGATACTGTATACGAAAAATCAACAAAAAAAGTTGAAATTAGATGCCCAGAACATGGTATTTTTTCACAGGTTGCAGCATCACACCTATCAGGTGCTGGCTGTCCAAAGTGTAATCATGGAGTAAAATATACCAAGGAAACTTTTATAGAAAGAGCTAAAGAGGTTCACGGTGACTATTATGATTATTCAAAAGTGGTTTATAGTGGAGCTAAAACACCTGTTGAAATTATATGCCCTAGGCATGGTTCATTTCTTCAAACACCAGATGCACATAATAGAGGGTGTGGTTGTTCTTTATGTAAATCATCAAAACTTGAAGATATTGTTTCAAATAGGTTAAAGAAAGACTTTATACATTTTGAATATAATTCTAAGATTTTAGAACTAGGTAATCAAACTGTTGATTTTTATTTACCAACTAAAAAAATAATAATCGAGTGTCAAGGAGAACAACATTACAATCCGATAAAATTTAATATTACTGAAGATGATGAAACGACTAATAATAAACTAAAAGAACGTAAACAATTAGATAAAGAAAAATTTAACAAATCAAAAAAGATTGGATTGGAGATTATATATTTTACAATACCTAAATATTTTAATAAAAAAACAACTAATATAAAAAGTGGGTTTTATAAAGATAAACATGTGTTTACTGATATTAACGAGTTAATGACATATATTGAGAACACACAAGATAACTTTGTTAATAATACTCTGTGCTATAGTGAAATAAACTCAAATTTTAATAATATATTTTTATATAATGGAAATGAACTTAAATATAAAAACTATGTTATTAAAGTAATACAATTTAATTCACCTAACCCAAGAATTGCAAATGAATATAGGATTGCAATAACAAAACGTAAATATACGCCAATTATAGTTTTTGAAGATGAATACATAAATCATAAAAACATTGTGTTAAGTAAGATTTCCCATATCATTGGTATAAGAAACGGTGGAATTAAAGTCGGTGCCAGGGAGTGTTATATTAAACCTATCGGGAAACATGAAGCCAAAGAATTCTTGGATGAAAACCATATCCAGGGTGGTTCAAATTCAACTCTATATTATGGTGCATTCATGAAAGGGGGTGATAATCTTGTTGGAGTGATGAGCTTCAGACTAAACGACCCAGACAATATGTTATGGGAATTAACCAGATTCGCCACGGATAACAAATATATTGTAAGCGGGCTTGGGAGCAAAATGTTCTCTTATTTCAAAAAAAACAACATTTGGAAAGAGGTTAAAAGTTTTGCTGACAGAAGATGGACTGTAGACATTGACAACAATTTATATACCAAAATCGGGTTTAAACTTGATGAGATTGAAAAACCTGACTATAGGTATGTTGTCGGAAACGAGAGAAAACATAAATTTCTTTTCAGAAAAAAAATGTTGAACAAGAAATATGGGTTACCTTTGACAATGACTGAAAAAGAAATGTGTAACCAACTTGGTTTTTACAGGATTTGGGACTGTGGTTTGATTAAATATGTTTATAAAAACCCGAATTATAAAGAAGAAAGATAACTATAAATAAAGTAATATTATGTCTAAGAAAGTAATTAAAATATCTGAACAAGATATTGGTAACATAGTAAATGAAGTTATTAATAAAATAACCGATAACGACGATTGGATTGATATTAGCCAACTTGATAATGAGTCATTGGAAAAGGCTAAATTTGATTTAAGACTTGTACCTTATATAACTACATTCGATGATATTATTGGTTGTCCTTTTTTACCTAAACAATTTTTAATGGAATCCGCAAAAGACAGTCTTCCACCAGATGAAGTTGTTAGAAAAATAATCAACAAATACGATTTAAACTCTAAACTTGTAAAAAAAATAGAACGGTGTAATAAAGTGTGTGTATATGTTGTTACAGCGGCTGTTGGTGAAAACCAGAAACTCATTGAAAATGATATGGAATTAATGGGCTATTATCTTGGCCGTTATGGTAAGGAATATATAATAGATGGTGTAAAATACATTCAAATGCAATTTGAACCTTATTGCCAATTACAAAAAGATGAAACAGAAAGCATAAAGAATAATTATAATATATTATATCACTGGACACCAGAATACAACACGGAAAGCATATTAAAACGAGGGTTAATACCGCTTCATGAAAATCCAATTTTTAATTATCCACCCAGAACTTATTTAGTAAAAGGCGATTGTGATACGAATTATTTGTTAAGATTTGGAAGTGCTTTATGTATTTCAAATAACAACAAAAATAACAACGGTTCATATGTACTATTGGGGATTGATGTTAGAAATCTTGATGACTCAATAAGATTTTACTATGACCCTAATTTCGAACATGGTGTTTTTACAGAACAGCCTATACCGAAAGAAATGTTAAGCGTGGTATCAAAAAACACATTTCAAACAGATTTGAAAAAATAATTTCAAAATACGAAAAATATTATGAATAAAAAGGTTGTTAAAATATCTAAAAAAGATATTGGTAACATAGTAAATGAAGTTATTGACAGAGTAATTGATAACGGTAGTTATTGTATTGATTTAACACAATTTGATGATGAAACATTGGAACAGGAATATAAAGATTTTCGTTTGATACCGCAACCACATTTTTTTGATGACGTATATCAATTAAAAGAGGCTGTTGGCGATATACTTCCACCAGATGGTGTTATAAAGAAGATTACACAAAAATATAACATAAATCCTGATTTTATTAGAAAGGTTGAAGCGAATAATAAAATTGCAATATATCTCGTTATAGCTGAAATTGGTGAGAATGTTCAAATTATTAGAAATGAAATGGAAAAAATGGGGTATTTTCTTGGGCATATTGGAAAAAGAAGTGTTATTAACAAAAAGAAGTTTGTTGAGCTACAATTTGAACCATATTGGCAAATGCAAGATGATGAGACAGATAATATAAAATCAGAATACAGTACATTATACCACTGGACACCTGAATATAATGTTAAAGAGATATTAGCAAATGGTCTTGAACCGTCGAATAAAAGTAAATATTATTACTATCCGCCAAGAATATATCTTTTAAAGGATGGTGATAATGCGGATTATACCAATGCATTTGGTCGTGCCTTATGTTCTAGAAACAATGACCCAAGAAATAATGGCTCATATGTTTTATTAGGAATTGATATTGTGAATCTTAATGATAATATAAGATTCTTCCTTGACCCTAACAGTACAATTGGAATATATACTGAACAGCAAATACCACCAGAAAATATAAATGTCATTAGAAAGGAACAATTCAAATAATGTCAAATTGCAAAACACGAAAAACCTCCGAATTTCGGGGGCTTTTTTATTGTATAATATAGAAATTTATTAGGGTTTAGTACTATTTATATTATATATTAACTAGTAGATTGTTATGAACAAAAAGGATATTGCTGACATAGTCATGAAACTGTTTCTGTATGCCGACATGTGCAAGATGATACACTATTCGACCAGAAAGATGCATTGCCACAAGTTGTGTGACGAGGTAAGGGACACTATTATGGAATTTGCCGACGATTTGGCTGAAAAGGCTTTCGGACACACAGGCAAACCTAACTTCAACGATTTTTCATTAAGGCTTTCTGTCAAAAAGTCAAGCGACATTGCTGCAGTATGTAAGAATGTTGTTGGCTTGGTTGAAGGATTGAGAAAAGAGATTGAAAATAATGATAAATACACAGGTATTGCGTCAATCATTGATGACTTCAAGTCAGACATGGCTCAGAAGGTATATCTTGCCAATTTCGATAATGTTTCAGATACAAAACTTAATGAAGCGGTAACAAAGGCTATCAATAAGATAAAGTTAAATGAAGGTATCTTTGACCCAGATGATAACAACGAGATATATGATATTGATACAAACAAAAAACGTTTTAGATGTAATTGGAATTTGGTTAGAGGGGCTGGCTTAGGTTCTATTACAAATGTGGATAGTGGTAGTGAAGAATTTAGTAGTAAAGAAGAGGCTAAAAATTATTTAATGAACGTGTTGATGAAATATAAAGGCCAACGTATATATGCTACTGAGTGTAATGTTGAGGTGCGTAAATCATCACTTGCAGATGATTATTGGAATTATGTATGGTGTGCTAATAATGCTCCTGTTGACAGAATTTTAGGTATTCAATAAAAATAAAGTAAAAAAAGTAATGGCAAAGAAAAACAAGCATTTCAATTACGAGCCTTATATAAAAAGCCTTGCTGAATTTATTAATAAAACATATAAAATTAAACCATATCCTAAGATTAAATTATCAAACAGGAACCAGGGCGAGGATGAAGTGTTCATCAAAACTGGGTGGTATAATCCAGAGGAAAAACTAATAATGATATATGTTCACAACAGGGCCCCAAAAGATTGCTTAAGAAGCTTTGCCCATGAATGCATACACCATTACCAGAACCTTGAAGGAAGGCTTGCAAACGACGCTTACAGCGGGCAGGAGATTATCAACGACGATAGGCTGAAGAAACTGGAGGAAGAGGCGTATCTTAAAGGCAACATCATATTCAGGAGTTGGACTGAAAGCATACAGAAAGACATCGAATCCGAACCAACCGAACACATGAGAAAACTCATCAAATTGAATGAGAAACAAATGGAACAAATTATAAAATAAAGTAATGCCACCTTAGTTGGTGGCATTAAACATTGTTTCTATGTCAATATATTCTTCATATAGTTTATCTATCCCGTCTTTGGCTAAAAGGATGTCTATAAGTTCTTCTTTTTCCAAATCAACCATTTCAGACACACCTAAGGAAAACGCGAATGAATAAATTGCTGATTCGCTTAGTTCATTTAATTGTTGTTTTGTTATCATATTAAATATTTTTAATATATAACCAAATTACAGTTATTTTTTCCTTAAGTTATTAATCTTTTTATCTTCCACTGTTTGAGTATGCATTAGCCATACACATTATTTGATGTTTACCGTCAGGAAGCTTTTCATTTAACGCATCGACAACCAAATGCAAAGTTGCGCCACTATTCACATCTTCGTCATATATCAAGAATTTTGCGTTTTGATATCTTGTTTGCAAAACCTCGCCTGTCATGTTTTTATCGGCTATAACATAAACATTCTGTAAATATCCCCTGAATCTTTTATCAAGTTTTGTTATCTTAAACTGGCTTTCAACATATTTAGGCGTAAATCCGTCTGACAATTTGTTGGCATATAAGTTAAGATTTGCTGTAAATTGCTGGCAAGCGTTTAAATATTCATTATATATTTTTTTGCTTTTACCTATTCCAGAAAATCTACAAATGTTTTCATACATTTTATCGATAGGCAATTGTTTTATTCTGTTTTTATCATTGGAGTATGTTAAAACTTTTGCTATATATTCGATATATTTATCCTGTCCCAATTCTTTTAAAGCGTTTGTGTACGATATTCTGCATAACACACTTATAATCTGAGGTATTGTCAATTTATCTGGCATTTTACCCCTTTTTGGTACGGCATTAAGTTGGCTTGGGACTGTTAGGAAATATTCTTCATTTTTCTTGACGAACTCCTGAATCGGTTTGCATACTAGGTAATTAATTTCATTGTAAGCCAAATTTTTGACAACATTTGTAAACACAGCAATCTCATTATCAGTAAAACCTTTTTCCTTTAACGATTCTGGGTCTGAACCATCAGCTAATTTTACGTTTATAACATTTCTTTTGAAAAATCCGTCAATATATTCAGACCCAAGTTTCCTTGATAAGTTAATGCAGAAATAAGTGTTGAATTTTGAACTGCTTGGAGCACTGACAATGAAATCAGGTATGTAATTTATTTTTTTCAATATTGCTGCACCATATACCACCGATTTATCGATAAACTGGTTAACAGTTGTGTAACCGCCATTAGGATATTGTTGTTTATAATGACCGTCCTTTACGTTGTCAAGTGAAAAATTTTGTGCAATATTCGGAGTGACACCATTGTCGTATGTTAATGGTATTTTTTTGCTGGATTTGGAGTCGGTGCTATTGCCAGTAATCTCGTCGGTTTTATTATTGCCTCTTAAAGCTCCGTGTTTAATTGCGTCAGAAAAATTGAAATCTGACATTGTAAACAGTGTTATACATTTAATATCCGTTCCAGGAACATTAAACATATTATATCTCATAACTGGTTCATTTTCATTTGAACTTGATACTCTGTTATATTTGTTTGTATATATTTCATTATCTAACTTTGTGCGTTCGATTGCTTTTTCAAGAAAGTTTATGAGTTCTGCATCATTTAAAGTCTTTATGCGTTTATCTAGAATTGTCTGAGTGTGAGTATCGAGTCCGTCACTATATTTAGGAGTACCTTTTCTGTTATTTTTTACCCAATTAATTATGTTATAATAAGTTTCTAACGCTGCTTTTTTGCTATTGTATTGGTCTGTCAACGATTTTGCACGCCCATTGGCTTTGTAGTTAAGGATATCGTTTTTATCACCAAACACTCGTGTATCGACAGTCATTTTGTTGTTTGTGTTGTTATTAACCTTTGGGTTTGAATCTACGCTTAGCGATGTGTTTCCATTATTGTAATTCCAAACTGCACCATATTCAGTAATAGCCTCACAAATCATATTGTATAAATCATTTTCAGTTAAACGCACAATTTTCTTCATATTATCATTACCGTACACGAAAACTTATGAAAATCTATAATTCCGAAGTTTCCGCTTCTTGTTTCAACGAGTCACTGCTTCTTAGGTCAGGCTCTGCCTGACGGTCGTCCACTGTTGGGCTCTCCACAAGCGTGA
>Ga0256405_10000830_pt1 | contig 94259 bp, 72 predicted proteins | sample RumenRJG_02DNA_FD_189096 | JGI IMG/M metagenome (GOLD analysis project Ga0256405, IMG submission 189096) | Bovine rumen microbial communities from Lethbridge, Alberta, Canada - RJG_02 | ecosystem: Host-associated > Mammals > Digestive system > Stomach > Rumen | place: Canada: Alberta...
CTGTTATATTTGAGCCGAGAAAACACATTACACGAAACGATCCTGTATACAGGCTTATCGAGAACGGCATAGGAGCTTTATGTATGCATACGAACCTTGATATCGCGGCAGGCGGTACCAACGGCGTGATACTGCAAAAGCTTACGGAGAAGCTCGACATTTCAGGCGAGCCTGAGCCTTTTGAGGAGCTTGGCGGAGATAATTCGCTGGGCTGGATAATCGAGCTCAATGAAGAGATATCACCGAAGAAGCTGGCTGAGCTCTGCAAGGGCATATTCGGCTGCGAGTACGTCCGCACAAGCAAAAGATTGAGAAGAATAAAAAAGCTTGCTTTCTGTTCGGGCTCGGGCGGCTCTATGCTGGGACTTGCGGCTGAAAAGGGCTGCGACGCCCTCATAACAGGCGACGTGAAGCACGACGTATGGATAGACGCCAATAACATGGATATAGCTGTTCTGGACTGCGGACATTTTCACACCGAGAACCTTGTGCTCTGGGAGCTCCGCCGTGTACTGGAGGAGAGATTCCCGCGGCTTGATATCGAAATAGCAGAGTGCTCTGCCGATCCCTGCGAGTATGTCTGAGGTGAGACCATGAGTGTATTCATATGCCCCGTATGCGGCGAAAAGCTGGAAATAACGGGAAATACATACCTGTGTTCAAAGGGGCACAGCTTCGACAGGGCAAAGAGCGGCTATGTGAATCTGCTGCAATCAAAGCATATCGGAAAAGCTGTTCACGGTGATAATAAGCTTATGGTTCAGGCAAGGAGAAACTTTCTGGATAAAGGCTATTATTCGCCACTTTGCAATGAATTGTGCGAAACTGCGGCAAAATATTTCAGCGGTAATACACTTCTCGATGCAGGCTGCGGTGAAGGATATTACACGGCAGCAATTATTGATAAGTTCAGTGAGGAAAAAATTGCTGCAAATATATGCGGAATCGATATTTCAAAAGCTGCGGTCGAGTACTCAGCTAAGCGATGCAGATCGGCTGAGCTCGCGGTTGCAAGCGTTTTTCACATACCTGTTGCCGATAGTTCCTGCGATATGCTCGTTACACTTTTTGCACCTTACTGCGGAGAGGAGTACAGCCGCGTGCTCAGAAAAAACGGCATCATGATAATGGCGATACCGTCTTCCGAGCACCTTTGGGAACTGAAAAAAGCGATATATGATACTCCTTATAAAAACGAGGTAAAACCGTATGAACTTGACGGTTTTGAGTTTATAAGCTCTCAGAGGATAACTTACAATATGGAGCTTGATAATCAGGAAGACATTGATGCGCTTTTTTCGATGACTCCATACTACTATAGAACAGGCCGCGAACAGCAGGAACGGCTGTCGAAGTTTGGCTGCCTTAGTACGAAGGCTGATTTTGAGTTGCTTGTCTACCGCAACATTTGACTGGACTTTTTACACGAAAAATGGTATAATATTTAAAAAGAGTGTGTAAGCTCCGCTGAGTTGACATTAGAAAGCACTTTTCCGATAATATTTTAGCAAAGGAATGATCTTATGGCTCTTGACGGAGCGTTTTTATATGCAATAAAAAGTGAATTGCAGCCCCTTATCGGAGGCAGAGTCGAAAAAATCCACCAGCCGTCCCGTGAAGAGGTCATTATCTCTATAAGAACGAGGAGTGGCAGCAAAAAGCTCTATATATCGGCGAATGCAGGTAGTGCAAGGGTTCATATAACCGAAAACAGCGTTGATAATCCGCAGACACCGCCGATGTTTTGTATGCTTCTCAGAAAACGCCTTGGCAGTGGTAAGCTCATCGATATCAGGCAGGACGGACTCGAAAGAATCCTCTTCCTTGATTTTGAGTGCGTGAACGAACTTGGTGATATCGTTACGGTGACACTTGCCTGCGAAATCATGGGGCGCTGTTCAAATCTTATTATTATAAATGAAGAGGGCAGAGTTATCGACAGCATCAAGCGTGTTGATGAAGAAATGTCTCGTGAGCGAATGGTGCTTCCCGGCATGAAGTACACCATGCCGCCGCGAGATGACAGGCTTAATTTTCTCACTGCTGAACCTGAGGAGATAGTTTTGCGCCTGAAAAGCTTTGAATCAAAAGAACTTTCAAAGGCTCTTATACGTGTTTTTGAAGGTATATCTCCGATACTTGCCCGTGAGTGGACTTTTTTTGCAGGCAGGGGAATGCACCTTGAAAGTGATACTATCGGCGGCGATCAGCTTGACAGGCTGCTGTTTGCGATAAAGCGTACAAGGGAGCAGCTCCTTGGCGGCAAGTGCTGCTTTTCTGCGGTCAGCGATAAAGAGGGACAGCTGAAGGACTTTTCCTTCGTTCGCTTGTCACAGTTCGGAACACTTATGTATACAAAAGAACTCAACAGTGCTTCCGAGCTTCTTGACTATTTTTATTCTGAGCGTGATCGGGCTGCGCGTACAAAACAGCGTGCAAACGATCTTTTCAAGCTTCTGATGAATCTTACTGATCGCACTTCAAGGCGAATTGCTGCTCAGCGCGATGAACTTGAAGCCTGTGCCGACAAGGATCATGCAAAGCTGTGCGGAGATCTTATATCTGCGAATATGTACCGTATACAGAAGGGTGACAGCTCGGCTACAGTTGAGAATTTTTATGACGAAGCGTGCCCACAGGTTACTATTGAGCTTGATGTGAGAAAAACTCCTGCTCAGAACGCTCAGCACTATTATAATGAGTATAAAAAATCAGTGACCGCTGAGGAGAAGCTGGCGGTACAGATAAAAAAAGGCGAGGAAGAGCTTCAGTATCTGGAAAGTGTTTTTGATTCGCTTACAAGAGCAACATCTGAGAATGACATAATCCAGCTCAGGCTCGAACTCCGTGAGCAGGGATATTTGCGGTATGCAGGCGGAAAAGCAAAGCCGCCGAAAGCTCTTCCGCCCATCGAGTACAAGTCCAGTGACGGCTTCACGATACTTGTTGGACGCAACAACAAGCAGAACGACCAGTTAAGCCTTAAATTTGCGGAAAAGTCGGATATATGGCTCCATACTCAGCTTATCACAGGCTCTCATGTACTTATACTTACAGACGGTGAAACGCCGCCCGATAAGACCATTGAGGAAGCGGCTGTGATAGCAGCTGTGAACAGCAGCGGCAGAAATTCCGGACTTGTTCCGGTTGATTACTGCCTTGCGAAATTTGTGAAAAAGCCAACAGGTGCAAAGCCCGGAAAGGTCATTTTTACAAATTACAAGACTGCCTTTGTAAAGCCTGACAGCGAGCTTGAACAGAGACTGAGGGTATAGTCATGAATAAAAGACTTGATGCGGAATTCTTTCACCGTGACGTACTTGAGGCTGCTCCCGAACTTGTGGGAAAGATACTGGTCCATCGCCTTGCAGACGGTACTGAGCTGCGTGAGCGCATTGCTGAGACGGAAGCGTATCGCGGTGAAGAGGATAAGGGCTGTCATGCTGCAAAGGGCAGGACAAAGCGAACGGAGCTGCTGTACGGCGAAAGCGGAGTAATATATGTGTATCTGTGTTATGGTATGCACTGGCTCATGAACGTCATAACAGGCGAGAAAGACCAGCCGCAGGGACTCCTTCTCCGTGCCGGAGCGCGTTTCAACGGACCTGCAAAACTCACGAAGAATATGAAGATAGACGGCAGCTTTAATGGGGAGCTGCTCCGTGAGAGCAAAGAGATATGGTTTGAGGACGACGGATATTGTCCTAAGATCAGGCGCGCACCAAGAGTCGGCATAGATTATGCAGGAGATTACTGGAAGGACATTGACTGGCGATTTATAGACGACGGGGAGTGATAATATGAACTTACGCTGTATCGGCTATAATTCGATATATAACAGCGGCTACAGACTTCATCGTGAAGCTGCAGACGAGTGTATGCTCATATTGACGAGAAGCAGATGCTGTATTAATATAAATGATGCAGTTATGAAACTTGCTCCCGATACACTATTTCTGTGGTCAGGTGAAAAGCCTGTTGAGATCTTTGCCGATGATTCTCCGCTGGTATATGACTGGCTGTGCTTCAATACAGATGATGAGCAGGAGTTCATCGAAAGCTTTGAGCTTTTATATGACAAACCGATACGTTTTGCGGATACTGAAATGTTAAGAGAGCTGATACGCAATATCGCGTCAGAGTTTTATACTCTTACAAGCCGCAGAACTAAAATGATCGACAGCTATATGCGGATACTTCTTATGAAGCTTGGCGAAACAGGCGGGCGCAGAGATATCCTGCCACAGGCGGCAGAGCCTCACTACGGTCTGCTTATGGAGCTGCGCGAAAAGATATACCGCAATCCGCAGATGAAGTGGAATGTTGACAATATGGCAGCATATGTCAGTATGTCGCGTTCGTATTTTCAGCACCTTTACCGTGAAACGTTTGGCGTTTCGTGCATAGCCGATGTAATAAGTGGAAAGATAGAGAAGGCTAAGGAGATACTCAGCGAGACAGGCTGCACGGTTGCACAGGTCGCAGCTATGTGCGGTTATGACAATGAAGAGCATTTTATGCGGCAGTTCAAAAAGATAGTCGGAGTAACTCCGACAAAGTACAGAAAGCAGATATAAATAGTATGCTTTTGGAAAAAGTGTTTTCAAACATCGGTAATTAGCCTTTTGCTCATTTATTGCTAATTGCTGTGCAATTATTGCGAAATCTCTGTGATAATTGTATGAAAAATTACGGAATGTACAATTTTTGCGTGGAAAATTATTATATTTCTATAAAAAAGTGCAGTTTTTTTGTATCATTTTATTTTGCAGATTGATTATGAGGAATTTTCTTGGATTGGGAAACAACGTATTATAGGCTAAAAATCAATTTTTGCCATGCAATATGATAATCAGTTGTAAATTTGGTGAATTTTAGTGATTCTTAAGACTATTTTAAGGAAAGGGCACTATAATGTAATCAAATGATACGAAAGGAGTGTGAGCTTCGGGCAGTTAGGCGCTGCAGCGAAGGCAAATTATGGCAATTAATACATTCGCTCGTAAAGAGATCAAATTCCTCCTTAATATGGATCAGTATCACGGATTGATGGAAGTTATTTCCGAGTATATGAATCCTGATAAATTCTGTATCGGAGGTAAAGAGTACGGAATCTACAATATTTACTACGATACTCCTGATGACTACCTTATAAGGGAGTCGCTTGCAAAACCGTATTATAAGGAAAAGATCAGACTTCGCAGTTATTACTCACCTGCAAAACCTGACGATACGGTTTTCCTTGAGATCAAGAAAAAGATCGGTGGAATCGTTACTAAAAGGCGAGTTTCTATGACTCTTGCAGAGTCTGACGCATATTTTGAGGATCGCTCAAAGCCTGAATTTACCAAGTACATAACTGAACAGGTTTTCAGGGAGCTTGATGTGTTCCTCGACAGCTACCCGATTTCGCCTAAACAGTATATCAGCTACCAAAGGGAAGCATTCTTTGGTAAAAACGATAATGACTTCAGACTGACTTTTGACCGTAAGATCACAGAAAGACGGTACGACTTAGGCCTCAATTATGACAGCTACGGTAATTATATTATCGGAGCAGATCAGCGCCTCATGGAAGTTAAGGTTTCCAATGCTATCCCTGACTGGCTTGTAAAAAAGCTTTCAGAGCTGAAAATTTACAAGACGAGCTTCTCGAAATATGGCAGAGCATATCAGAACTTTGTAAAGAGCCAGATCGAAGGAGCACAGAATGCAGGCGGCAGAAAGATATACGTATCGGGTATATCAATGGTTAACAACAACATTTTAATGAACAGGAGCGTTTGATTTTTATGTTTGAGCATGGTTTTTTTGGAAATGTACTGTCTAAGTACTATGAGTCGAGTGACACTGTTATAAACAGCAGCGGTGTACTCGGTACTATCAAAGCAGGGGAGTTCTTCTTCTGTGTAGGTGCGGCACTTGTAATAGGTTTTCTTATCAGCCTTATATATATCGCTACACACAGAAAGGAAGGCTATTCGCAGAGCTACGTTCTGACTATGATTATGCTTCCTACTATAGTATCTCTTATACTTCTTCTCATCAACACTACAGCAGGAGCTCTTAGCCTTGCAGGTGCATTTACACTTGTTCGATTCAGGAGCGTTGCGGGCGATCCGAAGGATATCGCGTACATCTTCTTCGCAATGGCAGCCGGTGTTGCCTGCGGAATTGGATATATCGGATTTGCGATAGTATTCTTCATTATCCTCGGTGCTGTATTGTTCGTACTCAGTGAGACAGACTTCGGCGGCTGCAAGAAGAGACACATGACCCTGAAGATAGCAATTCCTGAGAACCTTGATTATCAGGGCGTATTTGAGCCTGTACTCAGCAAGTATACTACTTTCCATAAGCTCAGAAGAGTCAAGACAACTAATTTTGGTACACTTTTCGAGCTTATCTATAGTGTGGATGTTCTTGAAGACATCGATCAGAAAAAGTTTGTTGACGAGCTTCGCGCACTCAATGGTAACATGACAATAAATCTTGTTTTCTTCAAGTATGATGACAAGATCTATGAAAACTAAAAAGGAATAAACAAGGAAAAAAGACCCTCTCTACTGAATTTGCCAGACTTGATAGTTATTATTGAGTCTGGCAAATTTCGTATATAAAGAAAAAGGAGTGTATTTTATGAAATATAGAAGGATATTGGCAGCATTTGCTGCGCTTACAGTTATCATGGCATCCGTTTCCTGCGGAAAGAGTGAGAAAAATGAAACAAAAACTGATGAGGCAGCTGTTTCCGAGGAAACGACTGTTGAAAAAGCAGTAAACGAATATGATGAAGAAAAAACGACTGAAAAAATCGACAGCAACGATAAAACCACAACTAAAAAAGCAGATAAAGAGTCCGATAAGACCACTTCAACAACAAAAGCAGGGGAGAAGAAGTCCGAAAACAAATCGGCGACTACGACTAAAAAGACAGGCAGCTCAGGCATCGGAAATTCGGGAAGCAATAATGAGGGCGGAAGTGCTGATAACGGTGGAAGATCGGATAATAATGCAGCAAGTTCGGGCAACACGGGCAGCTCTGCAAGCAGCGGACAGGAACAAGGCGATAATGGCAGCTCAGAGGAGATAAAAGAGTATACCGCAGAGGTGACGCTCGGCAGTAAGCCGACGGTCAAAGGCAGCAATGTAACGGTCAACGGCTCAACTATAACGATCACAGGCAGTGGAGACTATATTTTTACGGGAACTCTCTCCAATGGGCAGATAGTCGTAAAAACAGGAACAGCTGCAACTGACGATAAGGTTACGTTAGTTCTCAACGGAGTGAATATCACTAACAGCTCAGGACCTGCGATATACGTAGAAGAAGCAAAGCGCTGTACCGTAAAGCCGAAAGAGGGGAGTGTCAACTATCTCAGTGACGGCGGTAACGATAATATAAATAACGCTGTGATCTTTTCAAACGACACATTGAGACTCAAAGGCAATGGCGAGCTGAATATAAAAGCAAATAATGCTCACGGAATAGCCGGCGACGACGATGTGATAGTTGAGAGCGGTACATATAATATTACATCTGTAAAATCGGGCATCTTTGCACATGATGATGTAACTGTCAATGACGGATATCTTGATATAAAGGGCGGAACTAACGGTATAAAGTCTAAAGGAACTATAAATATAAACGGCGGAAGGACTATAGTTTCAGGCGGTACAAAGGAAGAAAAAAGCTCGATATATGCGGCAGGAAGCTTCAATTATACGGGCGGATACGTTTTTGCGGCAGGAAATAAGGTCTCAGTGCCGACATACAGCGAAAATCCGTATATCGTTGCTGATATTGGAGAGTCCGCAGCCGCAGGCAGCGAGATCAGGCTCTATATTGACAGAGAAGAAATGGCAGCCTTCAAGCCGCATAATAATTTCCGCTGTGTAATGATGCTTGCCCCTGAAATAAGCAGCGGCAGCAGCTTCAGTTTAGCTATGAACAGTATGTTCAGTGACACGTTTAATGTTAACGACGGCTGTAATCAATTTGCTGTAAAATTTATTGGAATAGAGTGACGAATAGCTTCATTTGTTACTTTATTATCTGTAAAATGAAATAAAACAAAATTAAAATAGAAAGTTAATATGTAACAATATAAAACATATTAATATAAAATTAACTTGAAAAAATATAAAAAATCACTCAAAAGTACACAATATTCTATTTGTGTGTACAAATGTATATTGCCAACTTCGGTGTTTTGCAATATAATATATACAGCAAATGAAGATTATAGGTATTCAATTCCAAGTACCCTCCCCTCTCATGTGCTTGAAATTGGATATAAGTTCACTTGCACGCCATAGAAATAGTTTTGTCAAGTAATAAAACTAACCCCTTTCATTTGTAATTTTTTCATGTTTTCTATTCTCAATAACTTTTTTTAACTTTTGTCTATGGCTCGGTCCACAGTGCTAAACGATTTGATCGTTTGGGCCGAATCTCCGCTCCTCGTGAGCGGACTTTTTTTACATTGTGAAATTTGTGTGAGAAATTATATAATCTGCTTGACAAATTCTATAATCTGTGCTATGATATATATAACATCGAAAGGAAGTGATGAAGCTGTGAAAAAAAGCGTGTACAGCCTTGCTCTCATGGACGACGTGATAAAGGCTGTTGATGAGCAGGCTTACCGATTGGGTACGAGCCGCTCAAATCTTATAAACCAGATACTTGCTGAACATCTTTCCTGCGTCACACCTGAAATGCGCATGAGAGAGATATTTGAACAGGTGGCAGAGCTTGTGAGCAGCAGCTTCCGCATACAGGAGCAGCGTTCGCCTTCGCTGATGACGGTTCGCACGGCGCTGGAATATAAGTATCGCCCTACAATTAATTATAAAGTAGAGCTTGAACGCTCGCCGAAAGAGTACCTCGGAACACTGAGAGTCAATATCAGAACGCAGAGTGCAGCTCTGATAGATATGTTCCACAGCTTTTTTGCCTACAGAGCAAAGCTCGAAGCAGGTTATCTTTCACGGCTCGGCATTGATAAGTATAGCTGTGAGATCAGTGACGGAAGCTTTTCACGCAGACTGATAAATTCGGGAGAACTGACTGTCGAGCAGGCAGGCGAGGCGATAGGCGAGTATATCAAGGACCTCGACCGCGCTGTAAAGACGTATTTTTCAGCTCCTGCAAGCTTTGGCGAGAATGCCCCTGTTCTTGAAAAGAATTACAGGGCAATGCTTGAAAGGTATATAATTTAGTTTTGGCTGAATGAATGGATAAATATGTAAAATGACAGGAGGATGTTATTATGAATGCAGAGAAATTAACTCAGAAGTCGATAGATGCTGTAAGAAAAGCTCAGAGTATAGCTGTGATGCAGTCTAACTCTGTTATAGAGCCTATACACCTTCTTGCAGGTCTTGTTCGTCAGGAGAATGGTCTGATACCGCAGCTCCTGAAAAAGATGAATATAGATGAAGATATTTTTGACGGCGAAACTGAGAAGAAAATAAATGCGCTCCCGAAAGTGACGGGCAGCGGCAGAAGCAGTAATATTGGCATATCTGCTGAGTGCGACCGAGTACTCACTTCTGCTGAGGGAATCGCTTCAAATATGAAGGACGAGTTCGTTTCTGTCGAGCACATCATGCTCTCGCTTATTGAAAGTAAGGACAGGGACGTTGCACAGCTTTTCAAAACCTTCAATATAACACGGGACAGCTTTCTGAGTGCACTTATGTCAGTGAGAGGTAATACCCGCGTTACAAATGAAAATCCTGAGGACACATACGACGTTCTTACAAAGTACGGTCAGGAGCTTGTCGGACTTGCCAGGCGAAATAAGCTCGACCCCGTTATCGGGCGTGACAGCGAGATACGAAACGTTATCCGCATACTCTCAAGAAAGACGAAAAACAACCCTGTGCTCATTGGTGAGCCGGGTGTCGGAAAAACTGCCATTGCAGAAGGACTTGCCCTTCGTATCGTGGCAGGAGATGTGCCCGACAGTCTTAAAGACCGCAAGGTATTTTCCCTTGACATGGGCGCTCTCGTCGCAGGAGCAAAGTATCGCGGCGAATTTGAGGAGCGCCTGAAGGCTGTTCTTAACGAGATAAAGAACAGCAACGGACAGATACTCCTCTTTATCGATGAGCTTCACACTATCGTAGGTGCAGGTAAGACAGACGGTGCTATGGACGCAGGTAATCTTCTGAAGCCTATGCTTGCAAGAGGAGAACTGCACTGTATCGGTGCTACAACACTTAACGAATACCGTCAGTACATCGAGAAAGATCCCGCTCTTGAACGACGTTTTCAGCCTGTAATGGTGGACGAGCCGAGCGTTGAGGACACTATCTCTATTCTTCGTGGCCTCAAAGAACGCTATGAAGTTTTCCACGGCGTTAAGATAAGCGATAATGCACTTATCTCTGCGGCTGTTCTTTCAAACCGATACATCACAGACAGATTCCTTCCTGATAAGGCTATAGACCTTATAGATGAAGCTTGTGCAACTATACGTACAGAAATGGATTCTATGCCTACAGAGCTTGATGTTATCTCACGTAAGATCGTACAGCTTGAGATCGAAGAAGCTGCCCTTAAAAAGGAGAGCGACAATATTTCTCAGGAACATCTTGAAGAGATACAGAAGGAGCTTGCAGAGCTGCGTGACAAGTTCAGCGGTATGAAGGCAAAGTGGGAGAACGAAAAGAATGACATTTCCGCAGTTCAGAAGCTCCGTGAGGAGATAGAGAAGACAGGCGGCGAGATAGATAAGGCGGAACGCGAGTACGACCTTAACAAGGCTGCTGAGCTTAAATACGGCAAGCTGCCGCAGCTGCAAAAGCAGTTGGAAGAGCTTGAAAAGCAGGCTGAGCACGATGTTGAAAACGGCAGACTGCTCCGTGACAGAGTTACAGAAGACGAGATAGCAAAGATAGTATGCCGCTGGACAGGTATACCTGTATCGAAGCTCATGGAAGGTGAGAAGGAGAAAATACTCGGACTGGAAGGACTTCTCCACAAGAGAGTGATCGGTCAGGACGAGGCTGTAACTAAGGTCAGCGAAGCTATACTGCGTTCGCGTGCAGGAATACAAGCTCCTGACAGACCAATCGGCTCATTCCTCTTCCTTGGTCCGACAGGTGTCGGAAAAACTGAGCTTGCAAAGGCACTTTCGGAGATACTTTTCGATGATGAGAGAAATATCATTCGTATCGATATGAGCGAATATATGGAGAAGTTCAGCGTAAGCCGTCTTATCGGAGCGCCTCCAGGATATGTCGGATATGACGAGGGCGGTCAGCTTACGGAGGCAGTCCGCAGAAAGCCGTATTCGGTAGTTCTCTTTGATGAGATAGAAAAAGCTCACCCCGATGTGTTCAATATTCTCCTGCAAGTACTTGATGACGGTCGTATAACCGATTCACAGGGCAGAACAGTCGACTTCAAAAATACCATAATCATACTCACATCTAACCTCGGTTCACCGTATATCCTTGACGGTATCGGCGCGGACGGCGAGATAACAGAAGAAGCTCGCAATCAGGTGGAGGGACTCCTTAAAACACAGTTCCGTCCAGAATTCCTTAACCGTCTTGACGAGATAATCTTCTACAAGCCGCTTGCAAAGAAGGAAATAATCAAGATAGTAGACCTCATGCTCGCAGATCTCCAGAAGCGTCTTGACGACAAGCATATCCGCATAAATGTCAGCGAAGAAGCTAAGAGCTATATCGTTGAATGTGGTTACGATCCGAATTTCGGTGCAAGACCGCTTAGAAGATTTATACAGCGTAATGTTGAGACTCTTGCTGCAAAACGTATCATCGGCGGAAATCTTTCAGCAGGTGATGTTATCGACATCGATATTGATGCAAACGGAAAGCTGATAGCAGATTAAAACATTAAAGGACTTCTTTGGTAGTCAGTCGATAGATCAATTTTACAAAAATGCCGTAAACTTAAAGTTTACGGCATTTATTATTTATTAACGGCTGCTCATCTCATAATCAGCGGAAAGCATTGATAAAAGCAGAGAAAAGCATAATGTTAGAATTTGCAAACGATAAGGTAAAAATTAATCCTGTTCTTTATCCTGGGTCATGCTCTTAGAGTTTTCAAGGAAATAATAGAACAGTTCCCAGAGTACCTGAAATGATTCGTCGCACATACAATGCTCCATTTTACAAGCATCATTTTTTGCATCTTCCTCATTAACGCCCATATGTATCAGCATCGAAAATAAGAAATAATAACGCCCTTTTATCTTACTTGCGATCTCCATTCCTTTTTTGGTCAGGAACAATCCGCTGGTATCAGTAAATATAATATAGCCTTCTTTTTCGAGTTCGTGTATTGCAACACTTACCGTTGGCTTTGAAACATTAAGTGCTTCAGCAATGTCTATGCTTCTTACAGTGCCGTATGTTTCCTGAATATTCAGGATAGTTCTGAGATAGTTTTCTGTTTTTTCCTTTCCAAGCATTAAAACACATCCTTCTGGGGCAATATCTTTTTTATGTTAGCTTATAATAACAAATTGATATTAATTATATCATACACGTTTCTTTTTGTCAACCTGAACAGCTGTAAAGTGCTGCCGATAACAAATAGTAACCAGATGATATTATTCATAGAACAGATACAGCAGTACAAACTGCGATAATGGCAGTTTATAGGTACAAAATAGTGTGATGAGATATGCTTTATCAACAGTGTTTCAGCGCAAATATCGTGTGCCTGAGATAAGTTCATCATAAGTTAGTCATCTGCAACATCAAACATCAAACAATGTTACTAATAGACAATAAATCGTTAAATGTGAAAAATATTTTATACTTTGTTTTCAATACTGTAAAAGTGTATTGACAAGTCTGATGCAAAGTGATAAAATAAAAAAGCTGTATGCGATTTTTTTATTGCCTATATGTTACTATATACTAACATCATGATAATAGTGAAGTTCATATTTAAATCAAATGGAGGAATTATGGTAGAATTAATATTTGCAATATGTATTGTGCTGTTTGTTGTGGACATTTTTCCCGCTGCAACAGTAAGTATTGCTTGCTGTACTGCTTTTGTTGCGGCAAATATCTGCACTGTGCCTGAGGCTTTTGCAGGATTTACTAATGATATCGTACTTGTAGTATTCGGAACAGAGATATTCGGCATCGCTTATCAGGAAAGCGGACTTTCTATATTGACTGCAAGAAAGATAACGGCTCTGTCCAGAGGAAAGGAAAAGAATATCATCATAGTTGCAGGTATCATAGCGGCTGCTCTTTCGGCATTTCTCAATAATCAGGTAGTATGCTCACTGATGCTCGTAATATGTATCAGTCTTGCGAAAGAGATAAAAAATGTAAATGTTCTCAATATAACGCTTCCTGTTATCTATCTTGCTATACTTGGCGGACAATGCACTCTTATCGGCGCACCTGCTACTCTTGTTGCCTCGTCAATGGCTGAAGAATCAACAGGTACAGGAATATCAATGTTCGAGCTTCTTCCTATGGGAGCTATAATTTTGTGCATAGGTCTGTTGTTTATATGTATTTTCAGCCACAGAAAGGGTAATAAAATGTGGCGTGATCGTGGTGGCTTCGACCTTATTGCAAGTGATGAGACAACAGAAGTTGACAGAAGAAAATGTGCGGTAACTGTTTTGGCGGGCGTAGTTATGCTTGTATGTTTTATTACAGGGATAGTATCGGTAGGAATTGCTTCGATAATAGGTGCTCTTATATGCCTGTTCGGTAAAGCTGTAAAACAGAAAGAGAGTTTTTCAAAAGTTGACTGGAATATACTTATCTGGCTGGGATGCAGTATAGGTATGGCGAATGCACTCAATAAAAGCGGCAGGATACAGGAGCTTTGCGAGTATATTTCGGAAGTACTGCCTGAGAATATCTCGCCTGTGATATTGTTAGCAGCAATGGTGCTTATAACAATGGTGATAAGCAATCTGATCTCAAATACTACAACAGTTATGATGATAATGCCTTTTGCAATAGATCTTGCAGTGCGATGCGGCTATTCGGCAAGACCGTTTATTATTGGTGTTACACTTGCTTCAGGACTTGCTATTCTTACTCCTTTGTCCTGCGGATTCATCGGAATGACTACTCGAGTGGGATATAAATTCAGTGATTATATCAGATATGGATTGGGCTTTCAGCTGCTCCTTTATGTTCTTACAGTTGTTTCAACTTGTTTATTCTACAGTTTCTAACAGCTTTGATATATGTAATAAATAATTATTTTTTTGTATAATTGTTAGTGTATACTAATTAATGAGATGGTAATATATTCAGTATTTTTGCATTGCTTATAAGCATTATGCTTAAATATATATAAGGAGAGATTTTATGAGTAATTATTCAACCAACAGCGAATGGGAAAAGTGGTTCCCGTTCTCGACCTATCCACTTGATGACAAAACACATTTAAAAGTTATATGTTTTCATCATGCGGGCGGAACTGCAACAGTATACAGAAACTGGACACAGATAAAAGGTGAATTCAATTTTGTCTCAGTTGAATTCCCCGGAAAAGGCACAAGAAAAAGTGAGCCTTTTATATCTGATTTTGCAAAAATTACTCCGTCATTATGCGAAGCATTAGATAAACTTGTAGGAGATGATGAGTACATTATCTTCGGACATAGCATGGGATCGGTCGCTGCTTTTTATACAGCTGATATCATGTCAAGAATGTATGGTCACAAGCCGAAGGAGATCATCGTTGCAGGAAGACACGCTCCTCATGTAGAACTTGAAGGCGAGTTCAAGTCTTATATGGACGATGAGGCTCTTATCGAAGAACTCAGAAGATATAACGCTACTCCGCAGGAGATACTTGACAACAGAGAGATACTTGATTTCCTTCTTCCTTCAATACGCAAGGATTATGAGCTCAATGACAGCTTCTGTTATCACAATGAGATAGTAGATGTGCCTATAATCGCTCATTGCGCTACTGATGACGAGGACGCTACAAAAGAGCTTATGGAAGCATGGAGCGAGGTCACTTCCGAGGATTTTGTTATAAAAGAGTTTGAGGGTGGCCATTTCTTTATTTTTGATATGGGAATGGACTATTTAGGCGAATTGATGGAAGAGATCGATATGTATTGTTATGTTGGAGGCAGAAATGATAAAGTTGATTGATACTACGATCGGCAATATATTAAAAGAACGCTCCGAGAAACGCAGTACTTCATCTTTTATCACAGAAACAGTCAATAACAATTCAATAACATACGGAGAATTTGCTGAAAAAACCGATATAATCGCAAGAGCTATGCTCGGAACAGGACTGAAAAAAGGCGACCACATTGGTATAATGTGTGAGAACGGCATAAGATATGTTGAGATCGTTCTTGCAGCTGCTAAGGTGGGGATAGTTGTTGTTCCGATAAACGTGAACTATTATGTGTCCGAGATAAGCCGTGTTCTCAGACACGCAGATGTAAAAGTTCTGTTCATGGATTCATGTTTCCGTGCCAAGCAGAACTGGGAGCTTGTACAGCAGGTGTGGGAAGAACGCAATGATGACCTCATGCTGGAAAAAGTTGTACTTGCTGATGACAGACTTTCGGACGATATCGCAGTTGATTTCGTAAGGTGGAATGCTTTTACGGAGTATTCTTCGGAAACCTCTGATGAGGAGATGCGAAGTATCTCAGAAAGCGTAACAAGTGATGATCTTTATGCGATAATGTACACTTCAGGCACTACGGCAGAACCGAAAGGCGTAATGCTGAGACAGTATGCCGTAATAAACAGCTGTCGATATGCTGTTCACGGAATGGGTATGGACGAATCCGAAAAGCTATGCACGCCGCTTCCGCTTTTTACTACATTCGGTACTGTCGTTGCAATTCTTACTACCCTTATTGCAGGAGCACATCTGCTTACCATAGATTGCTATACTCCACAGAAGATGCTTTATGCTGTTGAAAAATACAAAGCTACGATGATGATGGGCGTTCCGACAATGTTCATCAACATGATAAATCTGCCTGAGTTTGCAAACTACGATCATTCAAGTGCTAAAAAGGCAGTCATCGGAGGAGCTATATCCTCAGAGGCTCTTATGAGGGATATACATGATTCCTTCGGACTTGAATATATCACAGGTATCTACGGAATGACGGAAATGAGCTGCGGCTGCACTATTTCTTTGCGCGATACAGATAAAAGGAGACAGCTCACCACCGTCGGAAAGAGTTTTGATAACATGGTCATCAGAGTAGTTGACGAGAATAATAATGCGGTCCCTGTTGGAATGGTTGGCGAGATCGTTACAAAGGGATATCATGTTATGAAAGGTTATTACAAAGATCCTGAAATGACCGCAAAGACTATTGACAGCGACGGCTGGCTGCATAGCGGTGATCTCGGCTATGTTGATGAAGAAGGATATTTCACCATAATCGGCAGAAAAAAGCATATCATCATTAAAGGCGGATACAATATTGCTCCTGATGAGATAAGTGAGAAAATAGAGGAATATGACGGGGTCATAGTTGCAGAGGTCGTTGGAGTAAAGGACAAGGTGTATGGTGAAGAGATCGCTGCTTTTGTTCAGACTTCAAGCGATGATATCGATCTGGGCGAGGTGCGCAGCAGTCTTTTCGGCAAGATTGCAAAATACAAGATCCCTAAGTATTTTTTCAGGGTAGATGCATTCGAGTATTCACCCGGCGGCAAGGTGCAAAAGTTCAAACTTGAAAAGCTGGCTATGGGACTTGTAAAAAAAGGTGAGGGAATATGCTGAAAGTGTTGATGATCGTATTATTGATCGTGATAGGCATTTTTTTATTGCTTTTCCTGAGCTTTTTCATGAACTATAAAATGCGCTTCGGAAAACGTGTGAACGGAGAGCGCGATCCTTTGCAAAAGGATTTCCCTGATCTTATGTATGAAAAAGGCAAGGTAAGATCGTCAGTGGCTGAGCTTACGACGTTTCTTTATCACGGAAAAAACAGCAGGACGGATAAGCTGTTGGTCTTTGCACATGGAGTTGGGGTAACTCATCGATCATATCTGTATGAGATATGCCATTTAGTTAGTAAAGGCTATCAGGTTCTTGCCTTTGATTATACAGGCTGCGGTGAATCCGGCGGTAAAACTATGGTAGGATTTCCACAGTGGATAGTTGATCTTGAAAGTGTACTTGTTTCTGTCGAGAATGATGAAAGATTCAAAGGAATGGATATACAGCTTATCGGTCATAGCTTTGGCGCTTATGCAGTAACAGCGGTGATGAACAACGTTCATAAGCGCGTTTCGGCTGTTGCTGCACTTTCAGGAATAAACAGCGGCAGAGAGTTTTTTACGATGTTCGATAATGTGATACTGAAGTTTATTTTCGGATTCTATAACTTTTGCAATACAGTTTATGAAAAAAGGAAATTCGGAAATATAGGCGAATATACAGCTGTAGGAGGACTCGACCGTTCAGGTGTAAGAGCGCTGATATATCACAGCAGGGACGACAAAACTGCACCATGGAAAGTAAGTATCTCTTCAAAAGAAAAGACAATAAAAAACAAGAATGCTGTGTTCAGGACTATTGACGGACACGGACATATGGTCACAAGGATCCGCGGTAAAAAAGGTAAGCTTGATATGGATGTAATGGCTGATATATGCGATTTTTTAGAGAATAAGGAGAATTTTAAATGACAAGAAATGATATCATAAACGTGATAGAAGAGTATATTTCGCTGCCTGATACTGCGGAAGATATAGATTTTGTCAGAGCGGGACTGAATTCCATACAGATAATGACTCTCGCAGGAAAATTCAGAAGAGACGGATATAACGTATCTTTTACAAAGCTCATATCTTCACCAACATTATCAGCATGGGAAAAGCTGCTTTCCGATAAGAATATGCGGAAAAAAAGAAAAAATGCTGTCACGGAAGTGAAGACGGATCACAGTCCGTTTGCGCTTACTGATATACAGTATGCATACTGGGTAGGAAGAAATGAAGGTCAGTATCTCGGTGGAAATGACTGCCACCTTTATATCGAGACAGAGTGCAGCAATATCTCAATTGCCACCCTTGAGGCTGCATTCAATGAGGTGAGAGCTGCACACGGTATGCTTCATGCTGTATTCAACAGCGACGGTACTCAGGAGATCCCTGAAAGCTTTGAGATGAAACGCATAAGGATAAATGATCTCAGAGGTAAAACTGATGAGGAAAAGGCTGGCGAGTGCGAAGCTATAAGAAAACGCCTTTCACATAATGTCCTCGATATCGGAAACGGCGATGTAATGGGACTTGAAGTTACAATACTCAATGATGAACTTTATCATCTGCATTTCGACTTCAGTCTTATAGTTGCTGATGTAGAGAGTATCCGCATTATTCTGAGAGACCTTGAAAAGGCTTATAATCACCCGAATACTCTTGAAAAAAGAGATCCTCTTGAATTCAAGAAGTACCTTGAAGCAAAAAAGAATGAAAAATATGATACAGAAAAGTTCAAGGAGTACTGGGAGAAGCGGCTTGAAGACCATAAATTTACACCTGATCTTCCACTGTCATCAAGCTATGAAAAGAATTCAAGACCTGTTTTCAAAAGAAAGGAAACATGGATAGATCCTGAAAAATGGAGCAGGATATGCAGTTTCGGCAGAGAGAGGAATTTTACCCCTGCTATGATACTTATGAGCGTATATGGATATGTGCTCAATAAGTGGAGCAATGATGATAAATTCGTTATCAATATGCCGCTTTTTGACAGAAATACCGAGTATCTCAGTAATATCAACAGAGCTGTTGCGGATTTTTCAAACCTTATACTTGTAGGTGTGGATTACAGTGAAAAGCTTACTTTTTCGGAACAGGTAAGAAGAAATCAGGACGGTTTCAGGCGTGATTCCGAATATAGTGCGTATTCTGGTGTAAAAGTACTGAGAGATGCTGCGAAAAAGGCAAAGACAGGTATAGTATATTCGCCTGTGGTCTTTGCCTGCAACACAGGTGACGAGCTTTTCTCGCATGAGTTTACCGAAACTTTCGGAAAAGACGTATATATGCTCTCGCAAACACCTCAGATATGGATAGACTTTCAGTGCTTTGATAAGGATGGCGGTATGCATCTCATCTGGGATCATGTTCCTGCAATATTCCCTGATGGAATGATAGATGATATGTTTTATTCGCTGGAACAGCTGTTCCTCTGGCTTGCGGAAGACGAAAATAACTGGGACAATGTTCCTGTTCTCAAAACATTATATCATATCCCCGAACTGAAATATGCTCCTGATGCTGAAGTTGAAGCTTCTGAATACGGACTTATAAGCGGACTTGTAAAAAATGCAGAAAATGCTCCTGATAATATCGCTCTTATCGATGCAGTAAGCGGAAGAAAGGTTACTTACGGAGAACTCTTTGATAATGTAAGCTCAGCAGCTGCATTTCTCAGGGAGAAGGGTATAAGTGAAGGCGAGTGTGTGGCAGTTTGCATGGAGCGAGGAATAAAACAGATAATTGCCATATTAAGCGTTCTTGCGGCAGGCGGAGCGTATGTCCCTGTAAGTAAAAAGCAGCCTGAAAACCGCAGGAAATACATCTTTGAAACGGCTTCCATCAGATATGTCATTTCTTCGGCGGAAAGCGGCATAAATGTTCCTGATAACACCGAACTTTTCTGTATTGAAGATATGGTATGCCACGAGAAATGTGAGATAAGTGCGTTCAACGGTGATAATACAGCTTATATCATCTTTACATCGGGTTCTACAGGTGTGCCTAAGGGCGTTGAGATTTCACATAAAGCAGCTCTCAACACTATTTATGACGTTAACAGAAAATATGAGATCGGCAGTGATGACAGAGCTATCGGAGTATCTGCAACTGATTTTGACCTTTCGGTATATGATATTTTCGGTATGCTTTCAGCAGGCGGAAGTCTTGTGGTTATCTCTGATGATATCGACAGAAATGCCGAGCGTTGGGCAGAGCTGGTAAACGAGTATAATGTCACTGTATGGAACAGTGTTCCTGTGCTTTGTGATATGCTTATGATCGCAGCGGATATGATGAATATTACGCTTCCTTCGTTAAAAGTAGTTCTCCTGTCAGGTGACTGGATAGGACTTGATCTGCGCGGAAAGCTCAAAGACAGGTCTGAAAATGCAAGAATGATATCACTCGGCGGTGCTACCGAGGCTTCGATATGGTCGAATTATTTTGAAGTTGAAGAGAATATCCCTGCCGAATGGAAGAGTATTCCTTACGGCTTTGCTCTGAAAAATCAGGCATACAGGATCGTAAATGAAAACGGCATTGACTGCCCTGCATATACCGAGGGAGAGCTTCTCATCGGCGGTGCAGGTGTCGCTAAAGGATATATCGGAAACAAGGAGCTTACTGACAGACAGTTCATTACAGAAAACGGTGTTCGCTGGTATAAGACAGGTGACATGGGAAGATTCTGGAAGGACGGTATAATCGAGTTTCTTGGCAGACGCGATTCGCAGGTAAAGGTAAGAGGTCACAGAATAGAGCTTGGTGAGATAGAATCGGTATTGAACGATCACCCTGATATCGAAAAAGCTGTTGTTGTAACTAAAAAGGATAAGGAAAATACAAATCACCTTGCAGCTTTTGTTGTTCCGAGAACTATCGACAGGGAGATGCCTGTGCTGGAAACATCAGCTATTGCGGATACCGACAATGAAAGTGCAGCTTATACCGACTACAGATCACAGCTTGAATCAGAAGCGGAATACTACATCGAAAAGCTCTTTGCTGATATGAACATTATCCATGAGAATGAAAAGCTGTCGGAAGATGAGATCATTGCACGGTCAGGAGCTTTGCCTAAGTTTGCGGGACTTGTAAAAAAATGGACACAGGTCCTTGTCGGAAGCGGATATCTTCGCAATGAGAACGGCGAATATTCTTTGTCAGGCAACAAGCATGATGAGGTAAAAAATAATATCCTTGAAGCTTATGCTGATAAGAGTATCGATGTGATTCGCGGTAATATCATGAGCACAGAGCTGCTTACCTGTGAGGATATAGTTTCTCCCGAGAAGATACTGAGCAGTTTCCCTGCTGTTTCTCGTACAAGAGAAGCTGTGGAAAGGGATATGGTCAAGCTTTCAAAGGGAAAGAGAAAAAAAGTATTGTTTATTGATCCCCGTGATACATCATTTGCAAGAAAGTTCGGTGAGTCGGATACTGATATCACTTTAGCAGACAGTTCAAAGTATTTTATAGAAAAGTACAGGAACGAGCTTTCAGACCTGAATAATGTAAATTATATCCAGCGTGGTAATGATAATATCAAGGAAGCGGATTTTGATTATGTTATCCTTGATAATGTTCTGCATAAATATGCAGCGTATTCCGAGATCGTTTCAGAAGCTTATGAATCCCTTAACGATAACGGTATACTCATCGTGCTTGAAAGAGCAGGGGAATTGAAAATGCAGCTCATTACAGCGTCTGTACTGAATGACGGCAATGAAGAGCTTTGTCTCAGAAACGGTGAGGAATGGAAGAATATCATCGAAAAGCTTGGCTTTACCGCATTTGCTTCTTATGATACCGAAAGATCATGCGAGTATTCTGTCAATTTCTACGCAAAGAATGCCGTTGCAAAGGTAACAAAAGAACAGTTGCAGGAGCACCTGAGAAGATCTGTTCCTGAATATATGATCCCGAATCTGTTCAAGACAGTCAGAAATATCCCTATATCTGCAAACGGAAAAGTGGATAGAAAAACTCTTGTTGCAATGCTCGATAAGCTTGATGTTGTCAATGCGGCAGCTGCCGTTGAGCCTCTTGTGACTGAAACCGAAAAGAAGCTTGCTGAGATATGGAAAAATATCCTCAAGGTTGATACTGTCGGACGAAACAGCAATTATTTTGTTCTCGGCGGTGATTCTCTGCTTGCTATGCACATCATTACCGAAGCTAAGGAGCAGCTCAATAAAAAGATAGGCATTGAAACTGTTTTCAATAATCCTGTTCTTAAAGATCAGGCTGCTGAGATAGATAGAGCAAAGACTGTTAATGAAGCTTCAAAGACATTTGCAAAGGGTGATCCTGAAAATAAATACCGTCCGTTCCCGCTTACTGATATTCAGCAGTCTTACTGGCTCGGTCGTACAGGTGCTTACTCTCTTGGAGATATATCCAACCACTGCTATTTTGAGCTTGACTGCGAAAAGCTTGATATTGAAAAGGCTGAAAAGACTTGGAACGATCTTATATCAAGACACAGCATGATGAGGGCAGTAGTTCTTCCTGACGGACAGAGACAAAAGGTGCTCAAAAAAGTTCCCGAATACAAGCTTGGAGTATTTTCAGCTCAGGAACTCGGCAAAACAGATGAAGAGCTGCTCACGGAAATGAGAGACAGTATGTCACATTACCGTTTTGACAGCAAGAACTGGCCTGCTTTCCATGTTTGCATATCACGTTATGCCGATATGGACAAGGTGCATATCAATTTCGATAATATCATCTACGATGGATTCAGTATGTTCCATATCCTTAAAGAGTGGAAGGCACTGTACGACGGCAGAACTATAGAAGCTGAGCCTGAGGATTTCTCATTCAGAGACTATGTTATAGAAACTGAAAAGAGAAAGCTTTCTGATGAATATGAGGAATCACTCGGCTACTGGCGCGAAAGAGTAAAGGAATTGCCGCAGGCTCCGCAGCTTGCACTCAGATGTGATCCGTCGGCACTTACTGAACAGAAGTACCGCAGACTGGAATTCAGACTTGACAGGAATGCATGGGACAAGCTTAAAGACAATGCCAAACAAAACGGCGTAACTCCTACAAGCGTTATGCTTTCAGCATTTTCGGAAATACTCGGAAAGTGGAGCAGGTCATACCATTTCACTCTTAATCTCACACTTTTCCGCAAGGAACATATCCATAAAGATGTTGAGAAACTTATCGGTGACTTTACTTCACTTATACTCGTTGAAACTGATCTCAGAAAGAAAAACAGCTTCGTTCAGAATTGTCTCGATATACAGCAGACGCTCTGGAAAGAAATGAAACACTCGAATGTAAGCGGCGTTGAGGTCGAAAGAGAGTACAATAAGTATCATCAGAGCAGTAAGGAAATTGCAATGCCTGTAGTATTCACCAGCGGTATCGGTATGGACAATGAGGACAGCGAAAATAACGTGTACCTCGGCAGGATAAATTACGGTATATCACAGACTCCGCAGGTATGGCTGGATCACCAGATACGCGAGGAGGACGGCGAACTTGTTGCTTCGTGGGATATACTTGAGGATATTTTCTATCCTGACATGATAAATGATATGTTCAGATGCTACAATTCGCTTGTTGAAAAGCTTGCGGAGAACAGAGACTTGTGGAAGTCGTCAGACCTGAAGGATATCATCAGTACAGATCTTTCGGCTCGTGAAAAAGCTAACGATACAGCTAAGGATATCACAAGCGGAACTCTTTATGATCTCTTTGTTGATTCAAGAAATAAGTACGGTGATTCGCCTGCGATAATAACATCCGACAAGCAGTTCACATATGATACAGTCTATGAGTGCGCAGGAAAGATAGCTCACCGTCTTGCGGATATCGGCGTGAAGAAAGATGAGCTCGTTGCGATCGTAATGGACAAGGGCTATGAGCAGGTGATCTCAACTCTTGGTATCATCATGTCGGGAGCAGCGTATCTTCCTATTGATGCAAAATTCCCGCGGGAAAGAATTAAAGAGATCCTTGAAGAGGGAAATGTTGGCACACTTATTGTTCAGCCGCACAGAACAGCTAAAGTGGAAGGCTTTGAAGGAAATAAAATAGTTGTAGATGATGATATCGTCAACTGGAACGATGAGGTGTACGCAAAGCGCCCCGATGAAGATTCGCTTGCTTATGTTATCTTTACATCAGGTACTACCGGCAAGCCTAAGGGCGTTATGATAGAGCATGGTGCAGCATTCAACACTATTGTCGATGTGAATGACAGGTTCGGTGTTGGTCACAGCGACAGGGCTATCGCTATATCTAATCTCAACTTTGATCTTTCTGTATATGATATTTATGGAATGTGGGCAGCAGGCGGTGCTATCGTGATACCTGACGATGTAGGAAGCAAGGACCCACAGCACTGGATGGAGCTTATACAGAAAAATAATATCACAATATGGAATACTGTTCCTGCTCTTATGGAAATGATGCAGGAATACCTTGAAATGAAAAATGCAAAGGCAGATACTCTGAAAAATGTAATGATGAGCGGTGACTGGATACCTGTTGATCTCCCCGATAAGCTCAGAACAAGTGTGCCGAATGCAAGGATAATAAGTCTCGGCGGTGCTACAGAGGCTTCGATATGGTCTAACTATTACATCATAGAAAAAGTTGACAGCTCATGGAAGAGTATTCCTTACGGATATCCTTTGACAAATCAGCAGTTCTATATACTCAACGAGCGTCTTGAACCTTCTCCCGACTATGTTACGGGTGATCTCTATATCGCAGGTAAAGGACTTGCACGAGGATATTACAATAATCAGGCGATCACTGATGAGAAGTTCATTATCCATCCTGAAACAGGCATAAGACTCTACAAGACAGGCGATCTCGGCAGCTATTTCAGTAACGGCTGCATGAAGTTCCTTGGACGTGATGATAATCAGATAAAGCTCAACGGTTATCGTATCGAGCTTGAAGATATCGAGCATACTACTATGCGCCTTGACGGTGTTAGCAGAGCTGTTGCTCATATTGTTGACAACAAGATATATATGGACGTTCTTCTGGAAAAGAATGAAGGTAACGAATTCCTTGAAATACAGAAGAAAAATGATGCTGTTAATGCAGCGGATATCAATGCGTGTCTTGCTGATATCAGCGGTAATACGGAACAGTTTGCGGAAGGTATCAGGTATTCCCGTGAGCTTGATAACGCGGCTTGCACAGTAATGAAAACAGTTCTTGAAAGACTGTTTTCCGAGAAAAATTCTGAATACACAGGCAATGCAGATGATGTTGAAAAGCTTGGACTTGATGAAGTGTATTCAAAGCTCATAAGACAGTGGATAAATGCCGTAAATGCTCATACTTTTTCTGAGATCCCTTCGTCAGGCATTATAAGGGAATTCTACGACGATATGATGAGCGAAACAGATACACAGCTCGGACTTATCACAGGAAAAATGAATGTCTATGAACTGATAAGTGAAGGCAGGAGCAGGATCCTTCCTGCATATATAGGCAGATTCCAGAAAAATGATACAACATATACCGATGCAGCAGCAAGAAGTATCGCGGCATATTCAGAAAAGAACAAAGATGCTGTTGTTATGGAAATTGCAGGCAGAGTAAACGACAATACAGCTTCGTATCTTACTGCGCTGGGAAGCAAAGGCAGCTATATCTTTACTGATGCATCATCAAGCTTCCTTGAATCAAAGGAATTTTTCAATGAACAGTGCGAAAATATCTCATGCAAACGACTTGACATAAACAAGGACTTTGCTTCACAGGATATAGCTCATCACTCTGTTGATATCATAATTGCTGATAATTCGATACATCGTTCGGACGATCTTGATGTAACTCTTGAACAGGTGAGAAATGCACTTGTACCGTCGGGTATGTTTATCGTAAATGAGATAGTTGAGAATTATTCGTTACAGCTTCTTACTACATATCATTTTGAAAAGGCATATACAGGCTTGAAGGATATGAGAAAGGAAAACGGAAACGCTCTCCTTAGTCTTGATGAGTGGCTGAAGCTCCTTGAAAAGCACGGATTCAGAACAGATACGGTATTCCCGAATGAGTCAGTGAATGCAGATCAGAGATGCATTATTGCAAGAGCTCCCGAGACAGTCTATAACTTTGAAAGCAAGCGTATGTCTGAAAAGCTGAAGCATATGCTGCCAAAATACATGATGCCGTCAGAGATAAGAAGCGTTGATGTGATACCCCTCTCTGCAAACGGAAAAGTTGACAGAAAGACTCTCCGTGCAGCTTGGGAGGAAAGAGGAGCTGCCTCTGCTGATATCGCAGTGCGTGAACCAAATGAGGACGAAAAGCGCATCATAAGCATCTGGAAGGATGTTCTCAAAATTGAAAATGTTGCAGTAAGTGATGATTTCTTCAACTGCGGAGGAGATTCGCTGAAAGCAATGAAAGCTATCCATGCGATCAATTCCGAATTTGCTTCTGAGATCACTTTGCCGGAGCTGTTTGATAATCCGACTGTCGAAAAGCTGACAGAGATCGTAAAGCTTAATATACAAGAGAAAGTAGGAACCGAATATGTTGAAGGAACGATCTGACAATAAGATAAAAGCAGGACTTCTTGGTGCAACAGGTCATGTCGGAAGTGCTGCTGCCGAGACTCTGATCGGTATGGGAAAATATGAAGTACATCTTGGCGTGCGCAATATCGATAAAGCTGAGGAAATGTTTAACGGAAAAGCAAAGATCAATGCAGTTGATATATTTGACAGTGACAGACTTGAAGATTTCTGCCGTGACTGTGATATCGTTATAAACTGTGCAGGACCGTCTGAGCTTATAGGTGACAGGGTGCTGAATGCCTGCATAGAAACTGACACTTTTTATGTTGATCCCGCAGGCGGACAAAGGCTTATGAAGCTTTTGTCCGCACAGGAAAGCAGACTGCGTGAAAAAAAGCTGGCTGCTGTTTCTTCGGCAGGAGTTTTTCCCGGACTTACCGAAATAGTTACCGGCTATGCTGCTGAAAAATATTTTGATGAAGCAATGGAAGCAAAGCTCTATTTTGCAGGTGAGGGAAAGCTGTCTTACAATGCTGTATCCGACATCGGAAGCGAAATAACTACCGAGTCTGCAAACGGAAAGAAAAAAGAATTTATCAGGGATAAGTTCTTTTCAGAGATATCCGAAAACAGATGCGGATATGAACTTAATGTCGCAGAATTCAACATGGCTTGTGACGAGCTTGAAATGGATAAGTACAGATTTTATAATACCTATCCCGATATAAAATTCCTCAATAAGCTCATGGAGGTTGCGGAATATGAGGAAAAGAAGGACAGCGACGGAAAGAAAGCCCGTCTTATCGAATTGCAGCATTTTTATGAAGAACGAAAAGATAAGGAGCTTACATTCCTGCGCGCTGAAATAAAGGGCTATAAGGACGGTATTTACATCAAAAAGAAAGTGCCGTTCATGGCAAAGAAGGACTGGAACGTTTTCACGGGGATCATAGCAGCAATTACTGCGGATCATGTTCTCGGAAGCGGAAAGGTCGGAGCGTTGAGAGCAGATCAGGCAGTTCAGAAGGAGAGATTTCTGAACGATCTTGAAAAGTACGGATTAAGTGAATTGGAGGGCGATAAATGAAAGTAGTTGTATGCGGTACAAGATTCGGACAGTTTTACCTTGAAGCAGTAAAAAAACGCAGTGATGTGTTTGAACTTGCAGGAATACTTGCAGGCGGAAGTGAAAGAAGCAGAAAATGTGCGGAATATTACGGAGTTCCGCTCTATAGCAGCGTTGATGAGCTTCCTGATGATATTGACCTTGCCTGCGTAGTGATAGGTTCGTCCGTTTTTGGAAAATCAGGAACAGATATAGCAAAAAAGCTTATCGAGAGAAAGATAAATGTCATTCAGGAGCAGCCTGTCCACCAGAAGGATATACAGGATTGTTACAGGCTTGCAGTGAAAAATAAGGTAATATACAGCGTGGGTGATCTCTATGTATATATGGAGCAGATAATTGCTATGATGAAAGCTGTGAAAACAGCTGTTAGCCATTCTGAGATACTCATGGTAGAGATGACCTGCGCTTCACAGGTGCTTTTCCCTGCAATACATATCCTTACTAAGATGTTTGCTGATTCGGGATATATCACATCTGTGGATATCCTCGGAAAAACAGGACCTTTTTCATCAGTCAATATTAAGATAGGCAATATCATGGTGCTGCTGAAGGTCTATAACCGTACAGACAGGCTTGCGGACGATCAGAATATGCTCCTTCTGCATAATATCACTGTTTGGACAGATCAGGGAAGTATTATATTATCCGATGATTATGGTGATATACTGTGGAAAAATCCGCTTGTCATGCCTGACAGAGAGGATATCCCACGCGGACTTGCCGATGACGCTCCCGATGAGCTTGATAAGCTTCCGATAGAAACTATAAAGGAAAGCAGAGATGCTACACTTGCACAGCAGCTTTCTGAGCTTTGGACTGATGCTATCGGCACGGAACTGGCAGAGCTTGCAGATATCATCAAGGGAGATGCTCCTCGTCAGGGATATGATATGGGGATGCAGCAGCTTCTTATATGCGCGAATAAATGGAAGGCTGTGACTGACGCTATCGGATATCCCGAATCGGCTGTGACCGATCCAACACATAATTTATCGGCGTTTGAACTGAAAAAAGCTGTTCTTGCCGATAAAGCTCCTACAAAGGCTGATATAGAAGAAGCTCTTGAAAAAATGGATATCGCCTGCCTTGAAACAATGATGTGGGCATATTCTTCAAAGGGGCTGTTTGCGGATAAGAATATCGGACATTCAAAAGAGGAGATATGCAAGAGTTCGGGTGCTCTTGAGCAGCATTACAAGCTTATGGGAATATGGCTCGATAATCTTGTGCATTACGGATATATCGAGTACAGAGACGGAATGTACTATCCTCTCGTTATCAGAAAAGATGACAGAAATTATCATAAATCATGGCGCGAGGCTAAGTTCTATTGGGAGCAGTACCTCGGACCTGTTTCGGTATATGAGTATTTCCGCGATAATGCTGAAAAGATACACAGCCTTATGGACGGTTCTCAGAATCCTACGCTTCTTCTTTTCAAGGAAGGACGTATGGAGCTTGCAAACGATCTGTATATGGGCACTACAGTTGCAAAGTTTATGAACAGCAGTGCTGCTGAAAATCTGCGTATGTGGATAAACGAAAAGAATGTTGAAAAATTAAGAGTGCTTGAACTTGGTGCAGGAACAGGTGCAACGACGCACAGTATCCTTAAAGAGCTTGACGGCGTAGGGGATAAAGAGTATGTATTCACCGATCTGTCGCAGTATTTCCTCGGTCAGGCGAAAAAGAATTTTTCCGAATATGATTATATCAGGTATGAACTGTTCGATATCGACAGGCAGTTTGCAGAGCAGGGAGCAGATGCAGAGAGCTTTGATGCGATAATAGCTATCGGAGTTATAAATAATGCAAAGGATACCTACAAAACTATGAAGGCTATCATCGATACCCTGAAAAAGGGCGGTATTTTCCTTATGGTCGAAGCAGTAAGGGAATCGCTGGAGATAATGATATCTCAGTCGTTTATGATGACTGCGCCTGAGGACGTCCGAGATGAAAAGGGACAGGTGTTCTATACACAGAACGACTGGGAAGAGTTGTTCAACAGGTTCGACAATATAACGTGGAAAGCGATACCTGACGCTGATGCTCCGCAATCGGCATTGGGACAGGCATTGTTTGTAATAAGAAAGGAAGAGATGTAATATGGATATCCAGAAATTTATTGCAGATTTGAATGACAGAGGTATTTTCCTCTGGAAGGCTGATGAGAACCTCAGATACAGAGCAGGAAAAGAGGGTATCAAGGATGAGAATCTGAAGCAGATCAAGGAAAGAAAAGCCGAGATCATGGAATACCTCGGAAGTATCAACGATGAGCTTACACATGATGAAGCTGCAAGATATGACGAATTCCCTATGACAGACGTTCAGTCTGCTTATAAACTCGGAAGAAGCAGCGATTTTGAGTACAGCGGCGTTGGCTGCCATGTTTACATGGAGGTAGAATACGACGAGCTTGACGCAGCTAAGGCTGAAAGAATATGGAACAAGCTTATCCGCAGACATGATATGCTCAGATGCGTATTCCTCGAAAACGGAAAGCAGCAGATCAAGGAAACTGTCAAGGAATTCAAGATACCTTTTGAAAATATAGGAAGTGATGAAGAAAAGCTTGCTAAGATTCGTGAGGAGCTTGGACATAAGGTCTATGACCTTTCTGATTTTCCGCTTTATGATATCTGTATCAGCAAGACAGCGGATAAATTTATCATGCACATATCTATGGAGCTTATCATTGCTGACTGGGTAAGTATCTCACTGCTCCTTGATGAGTTCGACCGCCTTTACAAGGACGAGAACTGCGAGCTTCCTGAGATAGAGGTAACATTCAGAGACTATCAGATGCTTGAGATGAAGAGCCTTAATTCCCCGAAATATAAGGAAGATGAGAAATACTGGCTCGACAGGCTCGCAGATTTCCCTGCTGCACCTGAGCTTCCGCTTGATGTAAAGGAGGACGCTGCTGCGAGATTCAGCCGTTATCAGGTCAGCCTCAGCAGAGAAGAATGGAAAAAGATAAAGGAGCTTGCTTCCAAAAAGAGCCTTACACCTACATCTGCCGTTCTTGCTGTATTCTCGTCCGTTATCGGAACATGGTCGTCAAACGAGGAATACTGTATCAATCTCACACTTCTCAACCGAAAGATGTATAAGGGCGTACAGCAGCTTGTCGGCGACTTTACTTCGGTAAGTATGCTGAGCGTAAAGAGAGACAATAACTTCTTTGAGTCTGCAAAGGCTATCCAGAAGCAAATGGCTGACGATCTTGAACACCGTATGTATTCGGGAGTTGAAGTGCTCAGAGAGATATCGAGAAGAAAAGGCAGCGCAAGCTCTCTCATGCCGATAGTATTCACAAGTGCTATAGGCTTTAATGACATGGAGAACGGTCATCTTACAAATATCGGAAAATACGGTATCAGTCAGACTCCGCAGGTATTCATTGATTGTCAGGTAATGGACTCTCCTGCGGGACTTACAGTAAACTGGGACGTAAGAGACGGCGTATTCCCTGACGGACTGGTCAAGGATATGTTTACAGCATTCTCGGATATGCTCGCAAAGCTTGCAGATATAAATGAGAACGATGAACTTATAGCTGACAGCTTTATACCTGCATACCAGATGAAGGAGAGAGAAGAAGCTAACTCAGTAACAGGTATCCACCCCGATAAACAGCTCCATGAATATTTCCTTGAGCAGGCTGCTGCAAGAGAGAATGAAATAGCAGTTATCGATGAGTATGAAGAAACTACATATCTCCAGCTCCTTCAGAGAGTAAAGTCAGTTGCAAAGAAGCTTTCGAGCGAAGGCGTTGGCAGAGGAGATCATGTTGCTGTCGTAATGGGCAAAACTTCATATCAGCTCGCTGCCGTACTTGGAACACTTGCTGTTGGTGCAGTTTATGTACCGATCGATAAGGAGCAGCCGCTGCTGCGTCAGAAGGCTATACTCGATCAGATAGCTCCAAAGGCTATCATGACCTGCTCTAAGGACAAGATAGAGCTGAAATCCGAATACGATACTATCGAAGCAGATCAGCTTGAACCATATATCGGTAAGTTGGACCTCTATCACGGTGATCCTGATGACAGTGCATATATCATCTTCACTTCAGGTTCAACAGGTACTCCGAAGGGCGTTGAAGTAAGTCACAGAGCTGCTGCAAATACTATTTTCAATCTTAATAAGCGCTTCAATGTAAATGCTGATGACAAGGTACTTGCTCTTGCAAGACTGAACTTCGACCTTTCGGTATATGATATCTTCGGTATCCTCGGAAGCGGCGGAACTATCGTATTTACAAAGGAAGAGGGCAACCTTAACCCCGGACACTGGGCTGACCTTATCAAGAAGCACCATATCACCGTATGGAATACCGTTCCTGCTATGATGCAGATGCTCAATTTCTATTCAAACGGTGATACAAATGCAGATGTAAGTTCACTGAGGTTAGTTATGCTGTCAGGTGACTGGATACCGGTAAAAATGCCAGAGACTATCAGAAAGTTCAGTCCTTCTGCTGAAATACTATGTATGGGCGGTGCTACAGAAGCTGCTATATGGTCGAACCTTTACCTTTACAAGGAAAGAACGGCTGATATGAGAAGTATCCCATACGGTAAGCCTCTCGAAAACCAGAAATACTATGTACTTAACAGTCAGCTGAGAGACTGCCCTGTGTGGACAAAGGGTCAGCTCTTCATTGCAGGAGCAGGTCTTGCAAAGGGATATTACAACAATCCTGAGGAGACTGCAAATCACTTTATCATTCACCCTGAGAAGAATATCCCGATGTATGCAACCGGTGATATGGGTAGATATCTCCCGGGCGGCGATATCGAGTTCCTCGGCCGTGAGGATTCACAGATAAAGATCAAGGGTCACAGAATAGAGATGGGCGAGATAGAGGCAACTCTCTGCAAACACCCTGATATTTCTTCCGCTGTTGTTCTGGTACACGAATTCGGCGGTGAGAAGAATCTCTTTGCTTTCGTTGAGCTTGAAGAAGCTGAAGAACAGACTCATTTCGAGATCATGATGAGCGAGAAGAGCCTTACTGCTGATGAAACTGAGATTAAAGAGTTCGTTTCAATGAATCTTCCGTCATACATGGTTCCTTTCAAGATACATATTATGGAAAAGCTGCCGCTCAACGATAACGGCAAGGTTGACCGCTCAAAGCTGAAAGAGCTTTGCGAAACAATTACAAAGGAAAGTATTATCGGCAAGACTGAAAATACCGACGAAGAAGACGATCCGCTCACAAATAAGATCATCGAGCTGTGGGCTGAAACTCTCGGAGTTCCTGAATTTACAGCAGATACCGACTATTACAGCCTCGGTGCGGATTCACTCAGTATCGCACAGGTAGCAAGTAAGCTCCGCGATATTATAAACGCAAGCGACGATTATAATAAAGTGCCTTACAATGACCTTTTCAGCGCAATGCTCCATGACTCAAACACAAGATCGCTGGTCAAGTTCATCAATACCTACGATGAGAGCGAACACGTTGAAAAAGCTCAGAAAAAGAATATCGGACAGATCGTTCGTTACGGCGGAGGCAAGAAGGGTCCTCTCAGAGTTGTGTTCCATGCAGGTGTTGGTACTATGAGCGGACTGCGTTCGTTCCTCGACAAGCTTGAAGAACAGGAGCTTGGTCCGATAATCGGTATCATCGTTTCCGATTTTGACACTTACTACAAAACAGATCCGTATAAGCTCATAGAGATACTTGCAGATGACTACACCGAGCTTATTTGCGGCTGCGGTGCAAAGGAGATACAGCTTATCGGCTATTGCATGGGCGGTATCATTGCTGTTGAGGTCGCAAGAAGACTGAAGCTTCGCGGTGAGAACCTTATCGATCTGGTACTTGTTGAGAGCCAGCCGATGACTTACATGGTCAAGGACGAGCTTGTAATGGAAGCTCTTTTCCAGAAGCTTCTTGACATAAATATGCAGATGCTCGGATTCGGAGATGTTCCTGATGATGAGATAATCGCTTGCATGGGAGATGTTATTACCGAAAACAACGGAGCTATCCCTAAGGGTGCGATGGCTGCACTTCACGGCGAAGGTGTAAGAGAAGCTGTTGGTGACATTTTCAGAAAGATGCAGGAATATACCGCAGATGAAAGACTTATGATGTATATCCGTGCAGCTGAAAAGGTTGCAGGAAAGCGTATATCAGCAGAAATGGTAAAGAGCCTTTTCTTCAACTTCAAGCAGAGCATTCAGGCTTGCTATATCGAGTCAGTACCGTATATGGGCGATATCCGTTTCCTTGAAGCTAAGGAAAAGATCGCATATATCCCGTGGGCAAATAACGGCGCTAAGATATGGGAATATGTTTGCATGGGCAAATACAGCGTTGATGAGATCGAAGGAGATCACTACAGCTGTATAAAGAAAAAAGAATACCTCGATCGCCTTGTATATCTCGTAAGTAAGCCGCTCATCGAAAGGAATGAAGAAAATGCATAAGGATTATGTAAAAATGGGAGTACTCAGTCCCGTTACATTTGCCGAATACGTCAAAGAATGGGCTGAAAAATACGGCGACCGCATCGCAGCTGTAGATGAGGAAGACGAGATAACCTACAGCGAATTACATCATAAGAGCAGCCGCCTTGCATCAGGTTTGAAAAAACTCGGAATAGGCAAGGGCGACCGTGTAGCGGTACAGCTCCCGAATTGTATATCCTTCCTTCTTGTGTGCTTTGCGGTGCACAAGATAGGAGCGATACCGCTGATGGTGCTGCCTGCTATGCGTGAACAGGAGATCGCAGGTATATTCCGTAAGGGCACTCCTAAGGCATATGTTATTCCTGAAAGATTCCTTGGCTTTGAGTATGGTCCTATGGCTGAGAGCGTTAAGGCACAGTGCGATTTCCTTGAGCATATCATTACCTGCGGAAACGACGGTGATCTTACACTTGAGAGTCTGTATGACGATAATGAAGCGGAGGTGTTCGGAGGATTTGCTGATCAGCCTGCATTCCTTCTGCTTTCGGGAGGTACAACGAATACTATCCCGAAGCTGATACCAAGAACGCACATGGATTATGCTTATACAGCTGTTGCTGGAGGAAAGAAATGCGGATTCAATGAGAACACAGTCTATCTTGCATCTCTTCCTGCCGAGCATAATTTTACCCTCGGAAATCCGGGAATACTCGGAACACTGTTTGTCGGAGGAAAGGTAGTTTTTTCCATGACAACAAGTGCAGACGAAACATTCCCGCTTATAGAGGACGAGGGTGTTACGGATACTTCGGTCGTTCCTTCGGTGCTGAAGCTGTGGATAAAAGAAGCGGAGTATGATGAATATGACATATCAAGCCTGAAGGTAATAATGGTCGGTGGATCTAAGCTTGAACACGCTCTTGCAGAGCAGGTAAAGCCTGCGCTCGGCTGCTGCCTGAGACAGGTCTACGGTACGGCAGAGGGACTTAATACCTGCACAGCTCTTGATGATCCGATAGATGTTATCGTGAATACTCAGGGAACTCCGTTCAGTGAGTACGACGAGATAAAGATAGCCGATGAAAACGGTGATGCAGTACCGAACGGAACAGCCGGCGAGCTTCTTCTCAAAGGTCCGTATACTATTCATGGCTATTATAATGCTCCTGAGCAGAACAGGGTGAGCTTTACCGAGGATGGCTTTTATAAGAGCGGTGACATGGCGATGCTTACCGAAGACGGAAATCTTGTTATCATCGGAAGAATGGTCGAGCAGATCAACAAGGGCGGCGAAAAGATACGTCCTTCCGAAGTAGAAGAGGTGCTTTTATCGTATGATAAGATCACAGACGCTGCGGTAGTTGGAATGAAGGATGCTGACCTTGGCGAAAAGATAGCAGCATTTGTTGTCACAGACGGTTCTGACATCAGTGAAGAAGAGATCAGGCAGTACTTTTTCAAGAAAAAAGTTACCGGATATAAGATACCGGATAAATTGGTAAAGATAGATAAACTTCCATTGACAAAGATGGGAAAACCAGATAAAAAAGAACTGAAAAAGATGCTTGGACAGTGAAGTAATATAAAAAGATTTATTCGCCTTGAAATACAGGCGAATAAATTTTTTTGAAAGTTAGCTTTACAAAACTAAGTTAGTATGATATAATATCAAATGGCATAAGTTATAGTATGCAAACTTAAAGTTATCAGGAGGTCATTTTATGAAACTTAAAGGCAAAGATCTGATGAATATAGGTATATTTACTGCAATATACCTCGTTTTGACGACTATAGTAGCGATTCTGGGATTTATACCGATCTTTATCCCGCTTCTTATTGTAATCGTTCCAATAATTGGCGGTATCCCCATGATGCTTTACTATGCGAAGATCAAAACATTCGGAATGCTTACTATTTCAGGCATACTTGTTGGTATTTTCATGATACTAACAGGAATGGGTATCTGGATCGTGATTACCGGAATTATTTTCGGACTACTTGCAGATATTATTTTTAAAGCATCGGATTATAAAAGTTCAAAAGCAGTAACAGTTTCTTATGGTGTATTTTCGATTGTGCTCATCGGAAACTATCTTCCTTTCGTATTTTCAAGAGATAGTTATTTCTCTGAACTTGCTGAAAGATTCAGTCAGGAATATGCAGATAAGTTAATGGGATATATGCCGCTATGGATGATACCGGTACTTGCCGTTGCAGGCTTTGTCAGCGGTGTTATCGGTTCATTTATCGGCAAGAAGATGTTTGATAAACACTTTAAGAAGGCTGGAGTAGTATAATGAAAAAAGAATTGCTTGCCAGTGAAAAGAAAGCTGAACGGCTTGAGCTTGATCCGCGTACAAAACTTGCACTACTTATAACTATAGCTATATTCGTGCTTGGACAGACTGCAAGCAAATCACTTGGATTATACGCAGTTGTACTTGCAATAGTTCCTATAGTTCTTATGCTGATATCGGGCAAAGTGAAGAATGCATTGATTTTTTTTCTGATATATGTGTGCTGTATGCTTGCAACGATATTTTTAGTTCCGGATTTATCAGGAGTTCTGCAATATATCGTTATAGCACTGTGTAGTCTTTTCATGCGATTCCTTCCCGGTATCGCAATGGGATACTATACCGTGACGACAACAACAGTCAGTGAATTTATTGCAGCAATGGAAAAAATGCATATCACGGAAAAAATAACTATCCCTATGTCGGTAATTTTCAGATTTTTCCCGACTATATTCGAGGAATGCTCAGCAATAAACGATGCAATGAAAATGCGCGGTATTAGTATGAAAAATGCAGGAGCTCTGGCTTTAGTGGAATATCGTTTGGTACCAATGCTTATGTGTTCGGTAAAAATTGGCGAGGAATTGAGCGTTGCGTCGCTTACAAGAGGTCTTGGCGGACCTGTTAAGCGGACTAATATTTGCAGCATTGGATTCAGGGCTGCGGACTTTGTACTGCTTGCAGTTTGTGCGGCAGCGTTCGTACTGTGTGCAGTCGGAGCGATTAAGTGACGGAAGGCAATTATATATGATAGAATTTAAGGATCTTTCTTTTAGTTATAATTCGGGCGATATAAACAAAAATGATGAGGCGGATACAAATAAGGGCAGTCTCAGAAATATTGATCTTACAGTTAATGACGGCGAATTCGTTTTGCTGACAGGTGGATCGGGCTGTGGAAAAACAACGCTGATACGTTTTATCAATGGTCTGATACCTAATTTTTTCAGCGGTGATATAAGCGGAAAAGTTCTTCTTGACGGGAAGGATATTTCTGAAATGTCACTGTATGATATTTCGGCGAAAGTAGGTTCGGTTTTTCAGAATCCGAGGTCGCAGTTCTTTAATGTAGATACTACCAGCGAGCTTGCGTTTGGCTGTGAAAATCACGGTATGGAAGTATCTGAGATAAAGAAACGCATTAATACGGTAACAGAAAAGCTGGACATGAAAAAGCTTATTGGAAGAAATATTTTTGCCATGTCAGGCGGCGAAAAGCAGAAGATAGCCTGCGGTTCTGTTGCAGCCGTGCAGCCTGATATATATGTGCTCGATGAACCGTCTTCAAATCTTGATGTGTATGCTACAGATGAGCTTAGAAAGTTCCTTGTCATACTGAAATCTGAAGGAAAGACAGTTATAATCGTTGAGCATCGTCTGTATTATCTTGCCGATCTTGCCGACCGTGTTATCGTAATGGACGAAGGTACGATAAAATATGACAGCCCGATGGAAGATTTCAAAAAGCTTTCGGAAAATAAAAGAGCAGACATGGGACTGAGAGCTCTCAGTCTTATGGATGCTGCTGTTGGTCAGCATGGATTTACAGAGAGAAAAGCAGGGGACAGCTGGCATATAAATGATCTCAGATTCAGATTCAAGGGCGAGAATGAGGACGTTCTTCATATCAAGGACGAGAATATTTCGTCAGGCAGGATAACGGCTGTCATAGGACATAACGGCGCAGGAAAAACGACGTTCTCACGAGTCTTATGCGGACTTGAAAAAAGAGCAAAGGGTTCTATCGAGAAAGATGGAAAATCCTATAACAGCAGACAGAGACTAAAGCTGTGTTACATGATAATGCAGGACGTTAATCATCAGCTTTTTACTGAGAGCGTACTCGATGAGATACTCGTTAGCATGGAAAACAAAAACGAAGATGAAGCAATGAATATCCTGCGGCAAATGGATCTTGACAAGTACAGCAGCTCTCACCCGATGTCGCTTTCGGGAGGTCAGAAGCAGCGAGCTTCTATCGCTTCTGCTATGGCGGCAAAAAGAGAGATCTTTATTTTCGATGAACCTACCAGCGGACTTGATCTTTACCACATGAAACAGGTCGCGTCTGCACTTGCAGCTCTGGCAGATGAGGGCAAAACTGTCATCGTTGTAACTCATGATATCGAATTTGTACTTATGTGCTGTGATGAAGTTGTTCATCTTGAAGACGGAAATATCACAGAACACTATGTTCTGGATTCTGAAACAAGCAGGAAGCAGCTGCTGGATTTCTTTAATGTCTGACGGAGGAGTATATGGATATCTTTGAAAAAAAGATAGACTGCGGCGGAAATCTTGAACCTGTTATAGACACAGATGAATGTATCGTTTTTAAGATGACATCTGACAGCGGAACAGGAAATGTTGTAGTCAGGAAGGTTTTTGACGGAGCTTTCATAATGCATAGTGACATAAATATGAAAGAATGCATTTCCGGATTCCGCATTCAGAACGATGTTGAGATGCTTAGTATAGATCATTGCCGTGAGGGCAGAATGGAATTTAAGGATAAGCAGGGGAATGTCTCGTATTTGCAGGAACAGGAAGTGCGTATCGATACAAGAAGAAATCATACAGGTACAGCATTTTTTCCGCTCAGAAGATATCGCGGTATCAGCATCGGTTTTGAAACGGAACGTGCAGAATACACCCTGAAAAAAATATTCGGCGGCTTTTCTGTTGATATATCATCTCTGAAAGAGAAATTCTGCACGAAAGATGTTCCGTATATCATGAAAGATGATCGCGTAGAGCACCTCTTTTCAGAGCTTTATTTTGTTCCTAAGAAGATAAAAAAGGATTATTACAAGATAAAAACACTTGAACTTATCCTGTATCTTGATGCTTTGCAGCCGTATACCGCAAAAGAGCAGCGTATGTATTTTTTCAAGGAACAGATCGAGAAGGTGAAAGCTGTCGAAGAAAAAATAACCTCAGATCTTCAGGTCCATTACAATATATCCGAGCTGGCTGAGATGTACGATATGTCAGTTACGAGCATGAAGGACTGCTTTAAGGAAGTGTTCGGCGATACTATTTATTCTTACCTCAAACGATACAAAATGAACAAGGCAGCGGCTCTGCTCATAGATTCGTCCAAAAGGACAATAACTGAAATATCAGGTCTTGTAGGGTATGAAAATGCAAGTAAGTTTTCGGGAGCGTTCAAGTCGGTAATGGGGCAGACTCCCATGGAATACCGAAAAACTTATCATCAAAACGGGGCAGTTTTGACAAATCGGAGTAGCGATGATAACGATGCAGTGATATAATATTCATGTTGATACGGAAGCAATGACACTTTTCTGATGGAATATCGGAAAAGTGTTAAAAATGCAGAAATGTTTGCTTTATCTAACTATCAATTATCTTGAAAGGAAAGTGGTTAATAAACTATGAAAAAAGAAGCCAAAAAAAGCAACTGGCTGTCTACGCTTTTTTCTTTTGCTTCACCATGCAAAGGAAAAATGATTCTTTCAGTCATTTGCGCGATAATAAGCGTTTTCGGAGGATTTGTCCCCTTCTTCTGCGTGTATAAGATACTTATTGCGTTCATCGAAAAGACGCTTACAAACGGTGATATATTCTTCTGGTGCGGAGTAGCACTGGCAAGCTATGCGGTAAAGATAGCCTTTTACGGTATCTCGACTATACTTTCCCATGTGGCTGCATATCAGATACTTGAAGGGATCAGACTTCGTATATTTGACCGTCTCATGAAAGCTCCGCTCGGTGTGGTAATGAGCAGACGACTTGGCGAAATGAAGAACATTATCATGGATAAGGTAGAAGATGTAGAGCCGCCTCTGGCACATATGATACCTGAGCTTTGCTCAAATCTCCTGCTTCCGATATGTATTTTCTCATGGATCCTTGCGATCGACTGGAGAATGGGTCTGGCGGTATTCATCTCGCCTGTTATCTCTCTTATCCCGATGGCAATGCTCATGAAGGATTTCGACAAGCAGTATAAGAAATATATGGACGCTAACAATCATGTAAACAGTGTTATCATAGAGTACGTTGAGGGTATTGAAGTAGTCAAGGCATTCAATCAGAGCTCTGTTTCATATGCTAAGTTTGCTGATGCAGTAACAAGCTTCAAGGAGTTTACACTCAACTGGTTCAAGAGCAGCTGGAAGCTTCAGAATCTCACCTTTGCAATAATGCCGTCAACTCTTCTCGGAACACTTCCTGTAGGTCTTGCACTTTACCGTTCGGGAGCTCTTACACCTGCCCAGCTCATCATCTGCCTGCTCCTATCACTTAGTATCATCGCACCTCTTATGAAGGTCGCAAACTTCACTAACGAGCTGAAAGCAATGGAGTTTTCTGTAAATAAGGCTGAAGAACTTCTCGAACTTCCTATCCTTCCAAGTGTTGATGAGAACAAAAAGGCAAATATCAAGCATACAGATATCGAGCTGAAAAATGTTAAGTTCTCTTATACAGACAAGGAAGACGATAATGTTATCAACGGACTTAATGTAAGCATTCCGCAGGGCAGCTTTACCGCTCTTGTAGGACCTTCAGGCGGCGGTAAATCAACTGTTGCAAGACTTATCTCCCGTTTCTGGGACGTATCCGAGGGAAGTGTAAGCATTGGCGGAGTAAATATAAAGGATATGCCTCTTTCACAGTTACAGCACATGATAAGCTTTGTAACGCAGGATAATTTCCTCTTTGATTGCTCATTAAAAGAAAATATACGTCTTGGCAATCCTTCTGCTACAGATGAGCAGGTCTACGCAGCTGCAAGAGCAGCTTGCTGCGACGAATTCATAAACAAACTTGAAAATGGTTATGATACCTCGGCAGGTGACGCAGGAAAAAGACTTTCAGGCGGTGAAAAGCAGCGTATAGCCATTGCAAGAGCAATGCTGAAGGACGCTCCTATCGTTATACTTGATGAAGCAACTGCCTTTACAGATCCTGAAAATGAAGATAAGATCCAGACATCTATCATGGCACTTTCAAGAGGAAAGACCCTTCTTGTCATTGCACACAGACTTTCGACGATACAGTCAGCAAATCAGATCGTTGTTCTTAAAGACGGCGCTGTTGAAGCTGTCGGAAAGCAGGATGAGCTTCTCAAAAATTGTAAGCTTTACAATGATATGTGGCAGGCTCATATCGGTGCTAAGAACTGGTCTATGCACAAGATCGAGGAGACAAGAAACAATTCAGGAAAGGAGCAGATCGTCTGATGTTTAGAACTATAAAAAGGATAATGCAGTGGTCATCAGAATACAGGTCAAGAATATACGCAGGATTTGTATGCTCGTTCTTTATGAGCTGGGCAGCTGCCTTCCCGACACTTATCGCAGCATATTGTCTCGAAAAAGTCATCAAGTCCTGCTGGAATGACACTCCTATAGACGGAGCACTTATATGGCAGTCACTTGTGGCTATGGTGGTATGCATAATCGTGAGATTTGTACTTTCTTATGCTAAGAATGTTTTACAGGAAAGCGTAGGATATGAAGTAGCAGCTAAAGAGAGAATAGGTCTCGGCGATGTTATAAAGCGAGTTCCGCTTGGATATTTTGCTAAAAACAGCGTAGGCGATATCCTTGCAGGTATCACGACAGAGCTTTCGGCGCTGGAATTACAGAGTATGAAAATGATCGACGCTGTAGTAAACGGATATATCAATCTTGCGGTAATAGTTATATGTCTGCTGGTCGTAAGTCCTTTATCGGCAGCAATAGCGGTAGCGGCTACATTGCTTTCTGCACTTGTTCTTCACGGAATAAGCAGACACAGTGAAAAGACATCTAAGATAGCTCACAAGGCTGTAGAAGATCTCTCAGGCGCAGTTATCGAATACATTCAGGGACTTTCTATCGTTAAGTCTTTCGGACAGGAAGGCGTTTCAATGCAGCATACCAAGAAGTCCTGCGAAGATCTTAAAAACATCAACCTCAAGATCGAATACGGATTCACACCTTTCAATTGTCTGCATCTCTTTATCCTCAAAGCAGCATCGGTATGCCTTATAGTTATATGCGGCATAGGAGCTCTTAACGGCGATATGAGTATTTTCTCATTCCTGATGTTCGTACTTTTCTCGTTCACTATCTTCTCTCATGTAGAGAATATCAACGATGCAGCTCATGTTCTCGGACTTGTTGACTCGGCAATGAACAAGCTCGAGCGCCTCAAGAATACTGACTACATCGACAAGGACGGTAAGGATATCGACCTCAACAGCTATGATATCGAGTTCAAGAATGTTGCCTTCGGCTATGACAGCAGAACGATACTCAGTGATGTGAATTTCACCATACCTCAGAATACTACCACAGCTATCATCGGTCCTTCGGGAAGCGGTAAGACAACTATTTGCAGCCTTCTTGCAAGATTCTATGATGTAAAGTCAGGCAGCATAACCGTGGGCGGCAAGGATATAAAGGAATTCACCTGCGACAGTCTCCTGAAAAATATCAGTATGGTTTTCCAGAACGTTTACCTGTTCAATGATACTATCAGAAACAATATACTGTTCGGCGATCCGAATGCAACGGAGGAACAGATGATACAGGCGGCAAAGAATGCGCGCTGCCACGACTTCATAATGTCGTTCCCTGACGGATATGATACCGTGATAGGTGAGGGTGGATCATCACTTTCAGGCGGTGAGAAACAGCGTATATCAATTGCAAGAGCGATGCTGAAAAATGCTCCTATCGTAATACTTGATGAAGCTACCGCAAGCATTGACCCTGAAAATGAACATCTTATTCAGGAGGCTCTCTCCGAGCTCACAAGAGGCAAAACTATCATCACTATCGCTCACAGACTTGCTACCATTGAGAATGCAGATCAGATACTCGTTGTAAATAACGGCACTATCGTTCAGAAGGGTAATCATCGTGAGCTTATCAGCAAGGAAGGCATTTATCGTAAATTTATCAAGATACGTGAAAATGCAGAAGGCTGGAAGATCTCAAACAGCTATTAACCAACTCTCCTTATATAACAGACATACTTCTCATTGGCGGGAAGTATGTCTTTTGTTTTATGTCTCGTTTTCATAAGCAGTTGCAGGCACCTTTTCTGACAAGATTTTTGCTTTCTGTACTTGACATTGACGTTTGTCCATGATATAATATTGTTAGTATATACTTACAATATGTTTTACCATAGTTGCGATCAATAGAATCAGCATTTATTTTTTGAACTGATATTAGCTTGTACTAACAAATAGATATTTTTTCGGAGGAGATATTTGAATTGAGTATAATTGAAGAAAACATAAATGATGTTGTCGGTGAATTGGTGTATGATTATGAAAAAAGGAAGTCTGCCGATGAGGAGAGTATTTTTCATCATCCTGATAAAGATGCTATAATCGATATATTATCAAGTCTCAGAAAGATCGTATTTCCGGGATATTTCAGAAACAGGGGAATAAAGGTCTATACGCTGAGAAATAATCTTTCAATGCTTATTGAGGACGTAATGTTCAAGCTTTCAAAACAGATCGCTATAGTTATCGGCGGTGATGAGAACAACGATGCGGAAATCCTCGAAAACTCAAAGATGACAACGCTTTACTTTATAAAAAAGCTGCGGAAAATAAGAGAGTATATAGAAAATGATGTTCAGGCAGCCTATGACGGCGATCCTGCCGCTTTCAGCAAGGACGAGATAATATATTCCTACCCAGGGCTTTTTGCAACATTCGTCAACAGAGTCGCTCATGAACTGTATTTGCTGAATGTTCCGATCATACCGCGTATGATGACGGAATACGCTCACAGTGTAACGGGGATAGATATTCACCCGGGAGCTTCTATAGGCAGAAATTTCTTCATCGACCACGGAACGGGAATAGTCATAGGTGAAACAACAGAGATAGGAAATAATGTTAAGATATATCAGGGAGTCACCCTCGGAGCACTCTCCACAAGAGGCGGTCAGGCTCTTAAAAATAAAAAGCGTCACCCTACTATCGGCGATAACGTTACGATCTATTCGGGAGCATCTATATTGGGTGGAGATACCTTTATCGGCAAAGATGCTGTAATAGGCGGTAATGCCTTTATAACGCGTTCGGTTCCTGACGGTGCGAAGGTAAGCGTCAAGAATCAGGAGCTGATGTACAATTACAAGATATCAAAACCTATTGAAAAACATGATATATCAGAAGATACAAGCTGGTTTTATATTATCTGATACGGCAATAATATCACAATAAAAAGGAGCTTTTACTATGGAACTTAAATTCGGAGACATTCAGGAAACTGCACTTATCCCACTTGCGATAAAAGCAAGTGAAACTTCGCGTCCGAACGCGAGAATAAGAGATGTTAAAGCAAAAGAGATAATTGATTCGCTTGGCGTTGATGTCAGCAAATACGATCCGTTTCTTTCGCATGAAGGAGTTGTTGCGAGAACGATCATGTTCCGCGATAAGCTTTTGTCAATACTCAGAAAGTACCCTGAAGCTCTTTGCGTAAACCTTGGGTGCGGTTTTGACGACAAATTCTCGCAGGTAGATAATGGAAAACTTACATGGTTCGACGTTGATCTTCCCGATCAGATTGCCGTAAGACGCAAGGTGTATCAGGACAGGGAGCGCTGCACGATGCTCGACGGAAGCGCTCTTGACGGAGAATGGACAAAAAAGCTTCCAAAAGCTAAAGTAAATATCATCGTTATGGAGGGTGTACTTGAGTACTTTTCAAAGGAACAGGTCAAGACCTGCCTGAATATGCTTTGCGACAGCTTTGAACATGGTTTCCTTCTTGCTGAGCTGCATTCGCCTTTCCTTGAAAAGAACGGCAGTCATCATGACGCTGTAAAGCATACAAATGCTAAATTCGGCTGGGGTACGAAATCGGGTGAGGAGTATATCCCTCTTGAACCGCGTATGAAGCTTGTTTCCGAGAAGAGCTACAATGATGAGATGAAGAAATATTCCATAAGAGGAAAGATCTTTTCTATCATCGGCAAGAATATAAATAACCGACTTGCTGTGTTCAGTTGGTAACAAAAATAAGGATATAAACAGAGCTCCCTCACAGCAAGAAAATGTGAGGGAGCTTAATTAACATTTGTCAGCGGATACGTTGATATTATCGACAAGCGAAGACGAGACTGTCAAAAAACTGTCGCGGAACGCCGAGGGCGGCGTTCCCTACAAATTATTATTACGTAGAATAGCCAAATTGTAGGGGCTGATGCCCACATCAGCCCACAAATGTATATTAAAAAAAGACTTTTTCGACAGACTGAGACCTCACATTGCTGTGAGGTCTTTATTATTATTTCTGATATTTAGCTTTATCCATTTCACGGATAGCAGCACGGCGGATCTTGCCGCTGCCGACAGTCTTAGGGAGTTCGGGAACGAACTCAACGACTCTTGGGTACTTGTAAGGTGCAGTACGCTTCTTGACGTAATCCTTTATCTCCTTGACGAGTTCGTCTGAGCCTGTCTTGTCCTTGGTGAGGACGATAGTTGCCTTTACTACCTGACCTCTTATCTCATCAGGAACACCTGTAACAGCACATTCAAGCACGTATGGCAGCTCCATAAGTACGCTCTCGATCTCGAAAGGTCCGATACGGTAGCCCGATGACTTGATAACGTCGTCAACTCGACCAACGTACCAGAAGTAGCCGTCCTCGTCTACCCACGCGGTATCACCTGTGTGATAGTAGCCCTCACGCCATGTTTCGGCAGTATTTTCCTCGTCACCGTAGTAGCACAGTGCAAGTCCCGGAACACCGTATCCTGGAACGCTTTCGTCCTTCAGTTTAATGCATATCTCGCCTGTTTCACCCACACCTGCGGGAGTTCCGTCGGGGAGGAGCACCTGCACATCGTACTGCGGATTTGGCTTGCCCATGCTGCCCGGCTTAGGCTCCATACCAACAACATTCGCAATAGTAAGAGTTGTCTCGGTCTGACCGAAGCCCTCCATAAGCTTGATGCCTGTTGCTTTGTAGAACTGGTGGAATACCTCAGGGTTGAGGGCTTCACCTGCGATACAAGCGTATTTAAGGGAGGAAAGATCGTACTTTGAGAGATCTTCCTTGATGAAGAAACGATACATAGTAGGAGGTGCGCAGAAAGAAGTGATATTGTACTTCTTGAACATGGGAAGGATATCATCTGCGTGGAAACGATCGAAGTCATATACGAATACAGCAGATTCGTTCATCCACTGACCGTAGAGCTTGCCCCAGAGAGCCTTGCCCCAGCCTGTATCTGAGATAGTGAAGTGAAGACCGTTCGGGTCTGCATTCTGCCAGTAACGAGCGGTTACATAGTGACCGAGTGGGTACTGGTAACTGTGGAGAACGAGCTTCGGATTACCTGATGTACCTGAGCTGAAGAAGATGAGCATAGGATCGGTACCGCATGGAGTCTCGGCAGTACGCTCGAAATGAGTGCTGTATGCTGAAAGCTCTGCATTGAAATCGTGCCAGCCGTCACGCTGACCGTTTACGAGTATCTTTGTTTTCATTGTGGGGGATACCTTACAAGCCTTATCAACTTCGTCAGCAACTTCACCGTCAGCTGTACATACGATAGCAGATACCTTTGCAGAATTGAAACGATACTCTAAGTCGTGTTCCTTTAGCATATTTGAAGCAGGGATAACCAGAGCTCCGATGCGGTGGAGAGCGATTATCGAGAACCAGAACTGATAGTGACGTTTAAGGATAAGCATAACTCTGTCACCCTTTTTGATGCCGATGGACTTGAAGTAATTTGCTGCCTGACAGGAGTACTTCTTGATATCCTTGAACGTGAAATGACGCTCGTTTTTATTTACGTCAACATAGATCATCGCAGTCTTATCGGGACACTTTTCTGCCATAGCATCAACGATGTCGTATGCGAAGTTGAACTTATCCTGATTTACAAAATGAACACCGCTGAGGATACCTGCATCATCAGTCTCACACTTTACAAATTCCTCTGATACAGGGTGGAGCAGACCTGCCTTATCCACATTTGTAAGGTGATGTTCAACGATCTGCTCGCGGTATTCAGCCATACCTGTTGTACCGCGCGGAGGCATTACAAAAGCATAGATCTCGCAGTCCTCACCGCCGAGAGCGACCTCATCATGAGGCATTGAGCTGTCGTAGTAGATACAGTCTCCTTCATGGAGTATTTCTGTATGCGAACCGACGGTCATGCGAACAGTACCTTTTATAACGATATCCATTTCCTGACCTGCGTGGCTTGCCATATGCAGCGGCTGTGAAAGTGCTTCCTCGGAATAGGGGATAACAACGTGGAAAGGTTCAACGGTCTTGTTCTTGAATTTTGATGCAAGGCGGTTGTAGGTAAAGCCCTTTCTGCGGACTATCGGAACGCCTTCGCCCTTGCGTGTAACGGTATATCCGCTGAGCTCAGGGCTGCTGCCCTCCATAAGCTCAGTTATCTCGACATTGAATTCGTTTGCACATTTGTAGATAAATGTGAAGCTGAAGTCCTGCTCACCTGACTCGAGCTTCTTGTATTCTTCCACGGAATAACCTGTTTTTTCAGCCATCTCCTCGACAGAGATATCAAGGTCTTCGCGCAGATGAGATATTCTCTCTGCAACTTCCCTGATCTTAACTTCTTCGTTCTGTAATTTCGTCATTTCGCTCATGATAAACTCTCCTTTAAAATAAATTAATACTGGAAAATGAAACGGGCGTTGAGAAATACTGACTCTGTCTAAGCCGCGAAAAACAAAAAACTCGTCTCAAAGATGATTCTTTGAGACGAGTATCATGATCTGATTACCCGCGGTACCACTCAAATTGTGTCGCTATTGCGTAACACCACTTCAGACTCCAGCAAGTCCTATTCATTGACGCAGAATCACGGAAGCGCTTACTGAAAAATTTCAGCACTTCGGCTCAGAAGGGATACATAGCACTGCATATCACCGACTCACACCTACCGTCGGCTCTCTGTAGACATTGGCAATCCTTTGCTTGTCTTCCTCATAGCTTATGTTTGGATTATATCACAGGAAAACGGATTTGTCAAGTACTTTTTGAAAAAAATTAAGATCAGCATCACTCCGGCTGACGATTGAGGAGTTTTTTTGCAGCAGTTACCAGCGAGTTGTAATTGAGAGCAGTTACTGCTGCTGTCAGGATTATCTCCCAGACGATGCAGCCTCTGAATTCAAATATCACAGGAATACACATGAGCAGGAGCAAAATGGTATTGAGGGCTGTTCTGAGTAATGAAAAATTGAATGGGACATAGTATCGCGCATCTATCATTCTGATGCAGTAGCAGAGCAGATAGCTGAGGAAAGTTGCAAATGCAGCGCCTTGTATGCCCAATGGAGGTATGAGTTCGAGGTTGAGTATGATATTTACGACTGCGACGACAGAAATTGAAAAGAAAGCGTTTTTCGTGTGCTTAGTGGCAGTGTAGATGCCTGCGAGAAAAAGGTTCATGCAGGTAAAGACAGCCGCTGCGATAAGCAGGGGAGAATACAGATAGGAGGTCTTGTATTCGGGATACTGGCTGTAGTTGATAAGTATGGCTGACACTGGCTTTATGAGCAGTATAAGCGCTGCCGAGCCAATAAAAAGAATGGATTCATAGGCTTCGTAGACCTTGGAGTAAAAGCAGTTGCGGTCTTTGGAATCGTTTTCCATGATAGCGGACATATTCCATGCGTTGAGGAAAATGGTAGAGAGCATAGAAATGATGTTCGGTATTTTTGTTGCAGCGGTGTAGATACCTGCTGCCTGTTCACCGAGAAAGGAGGTATTACTTTTCATATTGCCGATGAACACTTCATCGGAGAAGCCTGTTACGCCCCACATTACAGTTGTCGGGATCAGGGGAAGGCTGAATCGGAGCATACTTTTCCCGAGTGGTCTGCTGAAGCAGCTCCTGTCGATGAATCTGCCCAGTCTTGCAGAGATGAAAAGGAAAATAATAGAGCAGGTATCTGAAAGTATAGTCGAGATCATGAAGCCCTTTACTCCAAGTCCGAGGTGAGAAATGAAGACGATGTTGAAAATGAAAAGAGTCATTGTGGTGAGCATACCGTCAAGCGAGAAGAGCGTGACCATATTCCTTGCACGTACAAAATGTGCGCATAAAGCTCTGAGGGCAGATGTGCACACGTATATGAAAAGCAGTGCCGAATAGCCTGTTATAGGGCTTAGAATAGGTATCATATGCAGGAATGGTATGACAGGGAGCATCAGCAGAAAACCAAATAAAGTTATACCTCCTGCGGTAGTAAAGATCTCCTTTTTGTCGTACTTATTGTCAAGACCGTAGCGGATCACAGCTTCTGTGAGCGAAAAAGTGAAGATCGGCAGAATGAACCCGACGAGGTGCTCCAGCAGATCCTTGGCGTAAAGTCCTGATGGATTGATGTGCTTTGTGTAAAGGTTATTGAGAAAAAGTGAAAAAAACTTTGCACCAAAGTTTCCTATTGTAAATATAACGGTGTTGAATGCCAGTTTTTTATATTTGTTCATATCCTACCTCCGATTGTTCTATCCTTCTATTATATCACACATTTTTCGATTTGTCATTAATGTTTTTTTAGAAAATATCAAAGAAATTTTCAGAATTATTTAATTTATATTTGACATATTCGTCGATATATGTTACAATTATGTGCGATAGTACGTATAAGAAACGTTATTTTATGAAGAATACAGGATAAAATTTTTTTGAGGAGATTGGGGATGTATGTACACAAATCCGATACTTATTGTAATGCTGACGCAGAATGACAGAACTGTAATGGATGCAAAAAATGTTTTTGAAAAATGCAAAGACTCAAAGGCTGAATATTTCGGCTTTAAGGAAGAACCTCTCCCACTTTCTGAAATGAAGGAATTATTTTACTACATGAAAAAATGCGGCAAGAAAACTGTTCTTGAGGTCGTTGCTTACAGCGAGCAGGAGGGCATTGCAGGCGCTGAAACTGCTGTTGAATGCGGCTGTGATATCCTTATGGGAACGATGTACTATGATTCGGTGAACGAGATATGCAAGGCAAACGGTATAAAATATATGCCGTATGTGGGGGATATTACCGAGCGCCCGTCCGTTCTTGACGGAAGTATCGAGAACATGATTGCAGAAGCTGAGAAATGTATCGCAAAAGGTGCTGACGGCTTTGATCTGTTGGGCTACAGGTATACAGGTGATGCAGCTGAGCTCAACAGGCGTTTTTCAAAGGAGGTAAAAGCTCCTGTATGTATCGCCGGAAGCGTTGACAGCTATCAGCGGTTGGACGAGATCAAGGAGGCTTCACCCTGGGCGTTCACTATAGGCAGTGCATTTTTTGAAAATCGTTTCGGCGAAGGCTTCCGTGAGCAGATCGACAACGTATGCGATTACATGGAAAGATGAATATGCTCAAAAAATATTATCCCTGCGGATACGCCGAGAGCGTTTTTGCGATAGATTACAAAAAGCTTTACGATAAGGGCTTTCGCGGAATCATATTCGATATAGACAATACTCTCGTACATCACGGTGATGATTCTACACCTGAGGTGGACGAACTGTTCGTGAAGATACATGACGCAGGACTTAAAACCCTGCTCCTCACCAATAACGACGACGAGCGCGTACAGCGCTTCATCAGAAATATAGATACCGATTACATATGCGATGCGGAAAAACCTGATATATCAGGCTATATCAAGGCTGTTGAGCGAATGAAGATAGATCGTTCACAGGCTGTTGTCATCGGTGACCAGCTTTTCACCGATATCCTTGGCGCGAATAGGAGCGGTATCAAGGGGATACTGGTGAAGTTCATAAAGCTTCCCGAAGAGAAGCGGATAGGCAAGCGCCGCTACGTTGAAAAGCTGATATTATGGTTCTGGCGGTACAGCAGCCGCTCTGACAACATCAATGACATATATTTACAGGAGAAATAAAAATGCTTTGGAATAAAGACAAGCTTTTTTGCGACATTAATCCTACCTGCTATGCTATATCCGAGCAGAAGGAAATTTGCAGGAGGCATATCAAGGACCTTTTAGGCAAGGAAAAATTTGCTGTATCACACAGCAATAAAAAACTTCCGATCGTAGTCTCAGAGCAAAGCTCTCACCTCATAAAACGCGGTAAGGGTGTTGATATACGGCTTCAGGAGAATAAGGCGGTGAATATCAGACTTGCCTGCAAAAAGCTCAACGGTCTTATAATCCGCCCGAATGAGGTGTTTTCGTTCTGGAGGACTGTCGGCAAGACAACAAAGCGCCGCGGCTATAAGGACGGCAGAGTTATCATAGGTGACAGACTTCAGCCCGGTATCGGCGGAGGTCTTTGCAACCTCAGCAATACTCTTCACAGGCTTATTCTTCACAGTCCGCTGGAGGTTACAGAATTCCACAGCCACTCCGATGCTCTTGCACCTGATGAGGGAGTCAGAGTCCCTTTCAGTTCGGGTACTTCCGTGAGCTATAATTACATAGATTACAGATTCAGGAACAATACCGATCAGAATGTGCAGCTTCTGCTCTGGTGCGATGAGGATAATCTCTACGGAGAGCTGAGAAGCGAAAAAGAGTTCCCACAGCGCTTTGAGCTTGAGGAGGAGGGACACTGCTTCCGCAAAGAGGGCGAGAAGTATTACCGTGTGTCGAAGATATATAAGAAGTCGATAGATAAGGCAACGGGCGAAGTGGTTGACCGAAAGCTCGTGCTCGATAATCATTCGGAAGTAATGTTCGATTACGACCTTATCCCGAAGGAACTTATTGTTAAGTGATAGTTATAGTAAAGCAACAGGGGCGGATATTATCCGCCCCTCAGTCTGTCGAAAAAGTCCTTATACCAATGAATGGGATTCCAAATGGACTGTGTTCCTTTGGCAGAGTCCAGAGGCAGCGCCTCTGGTGGGGTGTGGGGCAAGCTTAACAAGCCTGTCCCCTTTGTCGCTGCGCGACATCTCCCCACACTGTGGGGAGTAACCCCACAAATAGCCTCAAAGCGCTTCGCAAAGGGTGAATTAAAAAACAGTCCAGTGGACTGTTTTTTAAGAGGGAACGCCTTGCAAGTGAAGGCGTTCCCTTAAAAAATGGGGTTTATTGACAAGCTAAGGGGCGGATATTATCCGCCCCTATATTGTTTGCATTAATAGTGCCATAAGGCGATATGCGAGTTACGATTTTGGTGCGAGTGAAACTCGCCCATATATTCTAAATTCTAAGCTCTCAACTCTAAGCGATGATGCGGCGTAGCGCTGACTATGAGAGCTTTTTGTAGATAGTCCTCCGCATTGTGATGAAGCAGGCAAGTCCGCCAAGAGTATTTGAAACAGGTTCTGCGATGAAAACGCCTTTAACACCAAAGCCTATCCGCGGCAGGATAAGAGTCAGCGGTATGACTATGAAAGCCTTTCGCAGCAGTGAGAAGAATATGGCGTGTTTTGCATCGCCAAGCGCCTGAAATACGGACTGTCCCGCAAACTGGAATGACATAAAAACGAATCCGAAAAAGTATATTCTTATGGCTGATACTCCGTGTTCGAGGAATGACGGGTCCTTTGAGAATATCCTGAACCAGAATTCGGGAAACACGAATACAAGAAGCCATGCAGCGAGAGTATAGGCAGCTCCTGCAAATGTGTTGAAGCGTATTGCCTCTTTTACGCGGTCGTGCTTTCCTGCACCGTAATTGAAGCCCATAACAGGCTGAGCTCCGCTCATAAGACCATGAATCGGCAGCATGAATATATCGCGGATTGAATTGAGCACAGTCATGATACCTACATATACATCACCGCCGTAGATATGCAGTGTTGAGTTGCAGGCAGCCTGCACGAAACAGGTAGTGCCCTGCATAACGAAATTAGAAGTGCCGAGTTTGATTATTTCTGTCGTCAGCTGTGGGATTATTCGGATATTTTCTCGCTTTAGCCGCAGCGGTGCTTTGTTTCCCGTAAGGAAATGCAATATCCACAGTGCCGATACTGCCTGACTTATCACCGTTGCTATAGCTGCTCCCTTTACGCCGAGATGAAGTCCGAATATTAAAACAGGGTCGAGAGCGATATTGAGAACGGCTCCGATCATAATGGTCATCATTCCCGTTTTGGGGAAGCCCTGAGCGCTGATGTAGCCGTTAAGTCCCGTATTGAGCATCGAGAATAATGTACCTGCGAGGTAGAATCTGAGATACTGTGAGGCAAAACGATAGGAATTATCACTTGCTCCGAGGAAATATAGTATGGGCTTGCAGAAGATATATCCCGTAACAATAAGTACGACTGAACAAATGAGCAGCAGACAGCAGGAGTTGCCAAGTATTTTTTCGGCTTTATCTTTTCTGTCTTCACCATTGGCAATAGAAAACAGAGGAACTCCACCCATTCCGAAAAGAGCTGCAAATGCGACTATGAAAGTTATTATCGGGAAGGTAAGTCCTATTCCTGTGAGAGCAGTTCCGTCACCGCCGTTCATGTGTCCGATATATATTCTGTCAACGACATTGTACAGAAGCTGAATGAGCTGTGCCAGCATCAGCGGTACAGCCTGTGAAATAATTATTTTCCATACTTTTCCTTCTGAAAAGTCTTTCTTCATTGTATCATCTCCGAATACAATTATACTACAAATTTTTGATAAATGCAAACAGAGCACAATAAAGCCCGAAGTATTACCTTCGGGCTTTCAGTCTGTCGAAAAAGTCCTTATACCAATGAATGGGATTCCAAAGGGACTGTGTTCCTTTGGCAGAGTCCAGAGGCAGCGCCTCTGGTGGGGTGTGGGGCAAGCTTAACAAGCCCGTCCCCTTTGTCGCTGCGCGACATCTCCCCACACTGTGGGGAGTAACCCCACATATAGCCTCAAAGCGCTTCGCAAAGGGTGAATTAAAAAACAGTCCAGTGGACTGTTTTTTAAGAGGGTGACTCCATGTACTACAGGGAGATGTCAACAGAGCTGACAGAGGGTCATCGCTCCTGTTAGGAGTTCCGCCGCCCGCATTTATTTCAATGAGAACAGAGTTTATTGACAAGCTGAGGGAGCGCATAAAGCGCTCCCCCTCTTTTTGCTATAACAGGTGCAATTACTGCATCTTATAAGAATCGATCATCTTCTTGACCATGCTGCCGCCGATAGAACCAGCTTCGCGTGAAGTAAGATCGCCGTTATATCCCTGTTTAAGGTCGATACCAAGCTCGTTTGCTGACTCCATCTTAAACTTTTCAAGAGCCTCTCTGCCCTTCTGTGTCATTACGCCTTTATTATTGCTATTGCTCATTGTTTTTTTCTCCTTAAAGATAATTTTGATGCCGTGATAATATTATAGCTCGTTAAGCTGCTTTTATTTATGGAAAAAATATGTACAATTTGACGAAAAAATTAAAAAAGCACTTGCACTTACTGTTTTTAGCTTGCATTTGAAGCGCTGTTAATAGTATAATAAATGTGATATGCATTAATCGGACAGCCTTGCATCTGTCCGCATCAAGGAGGTACTTATGAAATATACGCAGGGACAGTTCATCATAACTGAGAAAACTGCCATTGCACGACAGATATACAGCTTTACAATCGCTTGCCCCGATGTAGCAGCTGCTGCAAGTGCAGGACAGTTCGTTCATATAAGAGCAAAAGGCTTTACGCTCCGCAGACCTATTTCTATCTGCGGCATCGACAAAGAAAAGGGCACACTACGCATAGTATTTGAGATACGCGGCGAGGGTACAAACGCTATCGCAGAGCTCAACAAGGGTGATCTCATAGATATGCTCGCACCTTTGGGACACGGCTTTACTATAGACCCAAGCTACAAAAAAGTGATCCTTATAGGCGGTGGTATCGGTAATCCGCCGATGCTCCCTCTCGCTGAAGCTTACGGCGAAAAAGCTACGGTCATAAGCGGATTCAGAAACGCTTCCGCAGCTATATTGCAGGAGGATTTCCGCAGAACAGGTGCTGAAACGATACTCTGCACAGACGACGGCTCGGCAGGTATCCACGGATTTGTAACACAGCCGTTGAAGGAGCTCGCCGAAAAAGGCGGTATAAACGCTGTTTACGCTTGCGGCCCTATGCCTATGCTGAAAAATATCTCGGCTATTTGCAAGGAAAACGGCATTTACTGCGAAATATCACTTGAAGAACGCATGGCTTGCGGTATCGGAGCCTGTCTCGGCTGCGCCTGCAAGACAAAGCGCAATGACGAGGAATATTTCGCACACGTATGTAAGGACGGTCCTGTATTCAATGCTGAGGAGGTGCTCTGGTAATGGCTGATCTTTCTGTAAAAGTCTGCGGTGTAGACTTCAAAAATCCAATTATCCCTGCTTCCGGCGTATTCGGCTACGGCAGAGAATATGAGGAGCTTTTCCCACTGAACAAGCTTGGCGGCATCGCTACAAAGGGTACTACCCTCCATCTCCGCACAGGCAACCTCGCTCCGAGAATTGCCGAAACACCGTGCGGTATGCTGAATTCTGTAGGACTACAGAACCCCGGTATCGACCACTTTATCGATACTGAGCTTCCGTACCTTCTCACAAAGGACCTGGTCGTACTCGCAAATATAGCAGGCTCAACTCCCGATGAGTGCGCAGAAGTAGCTGCAAAGCTCGAAGATACCGACGTTCACATGATAGAGCTGAATATCTCATGCCCTAACGTAAAACAGGGCGGAGCTGCCTTCGGTACAAGCTGTGATATGGCAGCCGAAGTAACACGCAGAGTCCGCGCTGTTACAAAGAAGCCCCTTGTGGTAAAGCTCTCACCTAACGTAACAAGCATTACAGATATCGCAAAGGCTGTCGAAGCCGCAGGTGCTGATGCTGTGTCGCTCATAAACACTCTCCTCGGTATGAGAATAGACATAAACACAGGCAGACCTGTTCTCCGCAACAATGTTGGCGGCATGAGCGGTCCTGCGGTGTTCCCTATCGCTGTACGAATGGTATGGCAGGTAGCAAATGCGGTAAATATACCCGTCATCGGCATGGGCGGTGTTTCCTCGGGACGCGATGCCATAGAGCTTATGATGGCAGGTGCTTCCGCAGTACAGGTCGGCGCAGCTATTTTCACCGACCCATACGCACCTGTGAAGATAGTGGAAGAAATGAACGAATTTCTCGACAGCAAGGGGATAGCCTCCGTAAATGATATCATCGGCACTGTAAAGCCATGGTAAAATCACCTAAGGCAACACCGCACAGAGATTGTGCTAAATATGCAAGCAGATTTAGTACAAAGTCGTTAAGCGGTCTTTGTGCGGTGTTGCCCTAAATAATATATTAAGGAGACAATCTTATATGCTATGGTCAATAATCATACCACCGATAATATTCTTTATCGCAATGTCAGTTATGAATATTTGCGACAAAAAGTTCAGCGACAAAAAGAAAGCCGATGAAGCAGGCAAAACTCTCAGGTCACTCATTATCACAAGCGGTGTACTGATATGCTGTATGGTTCTGGCAAGCTCTGTCGCAGCAAGCTTCACCATAGACTGCAAGTGCGGTATATCTATGATAGGAGCTGCTCTTACAAGCGCCGCCGTCATGGGTGCTGTACTCGTTAAACGCTATAATGCTCCGCGTATTGCCTCTTTCCTGAAAAAAGGAGCTGTGTGCGCAGTTGCAATACTCGCTGCTGAGGTGTTCCTGTTCAATGGTAAGAGCTTCACCAACGATATTTTCAGCGATAAGGTATCACCCGAATCCTTAACAATGAGCGACACCGCTCAACGTACCCCGGAGGGTGACATATATGTTTCTTCTGATTCAGATCTTACTCTTTACACTCCCGACAATAAGGCAAGAGTCATGACCGTAGATCTTGATTCTCAGGCAGAACACGGCTATTCTATGCCTTTCGACGTAAAGCTCAGCATGACCGACGGCAACTTCGCACAGTCAAGTATCATCGTTCAGCACAAGGTCACCTGCGGTAAGCACAGCAAGCTCTCCCTGATCTTTGAGCCATATGGCAGCGCACAGTCGCTCACCCTTTCAATAACAGGTCTGACAGCTCCCGTAAAGATCAACGAGATAAAGCTTCTCAGCAATATTCCGTATTCGTTCTCAACTGCAAGATTCGTGATACTTCTGGCAATAGCTCTGCTGATACTTGCTGTCAAGGACTTCCGCCTGTACGATATCACCTACGACAGCAAGAAACGTCCGCACGTAATTGCTGTTTCTGTAATGATAGCGATATGCACTCTTTCCGGCCTCTGCTTCCGCGAACCATACCAGAAGGGCAGAGACTTTGAGAACGCCAACTGGTACACTGATGACCCGTTCGCACTTACTCTCGATGCATTTGAAAAGGGACAGGTCTACCTCGATCTCGAAGTTGATGAAGGTCTCAAAGACCTCACCAACGTGTACGATCAGGGCGAAAGAAACAATTCTCAGACCTTCTCTTACTGGGATCTTGCTTACTATAACGGCAAATACTACAGCTATTTCGGAGTAGCTCCCGTTCTTACGTTCTACTACCCTTACTACTTAGTAACAGGCAAGATACCTACACTGGCAATGGCTAACAACCTCTATGCAGTATTAGGAATACTCTTTATGTGCCTTGCTATTCTCGCAGCTCTTAAACTGCTGAAGATCAAGCCTAATCTTATCCTGCTGCTGCTTATGCTGCCGACCTCAGCAGCCTGCATGGGCTTCTGGACTCTGGCAAACGAGATCGACCGCTATACCCTGCCGACAGTCTCGGGACTCTGCTTCCTTATGATATGCCTGTATACAGGTATGACAGCCTGCACTGTCACCAAAAAGAAGCTGAAACCTGTACTGCTCATCATCAGCGGAGCAGCTCTTGCACTCTCGGTAGCTTCAAGACCAACAGTCGCACTCTGCGGCGCGGTGCTCGTTCCTTTCTTCATAAGCATACTCCTCGACAAGAAAGAAAAGCTCGCATACCGTCTCGGACTTGCAGGCTGCTTCGTAGCACCTCTCATAGTCGGTGCTGCACTCATAATGAAATACAACGCTGCACGTTTTGGTTCGCCGTTTGAATTCGGTGCTGTATATCAGCTCACCGTAAGCGATATCCACGCTAACAAGTTAAGACTCAACAACCTTCCTGCGGCTATTTACCACTACTTCATGCAGTTCCCGAAATCAAAGGTTGCTTTCCCGTTCTTCGAGACAGGCTTTAACGGACTTGATAATTACGGCTCATACGTATATACCGCTGTGGGCTTCGGAGCACTTACTCTCCCTGCGATATTCTGCGGTATGCTTCTCCAGCCTGCTGCATTTGCACCTAAGTCAAAGGAGCTTACAGACCGTCACAGAAGACAGTTCCTCATAATCTGCTTTGCACTTTCAGTTGCTCTTGCGTGGGCGGACTTCTGTCTGGGCGGATTCATCACACACTATGTATTCGACATAATGCCGCTCATGACATTTGCGGCTATGTTAGGAATCTTCCGCAGTCTTGAAAAGCCTGCCGCACACAAGCGCAGATATATACTTTCGGCTGCATCAATGGCATTGACTATGGTATTCATAATCGGTCAGTGCTTCAACTGGGGCGATGGAACACTTATGAAGCGCTTCCCAAGACTTATAGACTATGCAGAAGATCTCATAATCTTCTGGAAATAACCAAAAAGGACTGAGTTCATCTCAGTCCTTTTAGTCTGTCGAAAAAGCCAAATTTCATTGCTGAACAAGGGGCTGTCGGGGACGGTGTGTGTACGGTGGACTCCTCTGCAAAGCAGAAACACCGACCGAACCGAAAGGTGAGAACAGCCCCTACAATTTTGCTATTCTACGTTTCACATATGTATGGGACATTAGCCTTTTATGGTTCATTGCAATTTCACTCCGTTTTCTGTACCTTTCATTCCGATCTCCTTGAAAAGGAACTGATCCGATGATATAATCACATCAGTAGGTTAGATATGCCGTAAATCAGCATATAAATGGATAATACATCACGAAAGGAAGATCACAATGAAAAATATCATTAAAAAGATCTCGGCAGTTGCTATGGCATTCACGCTCCTCGGTGCAGGAACTGTTATCACAAAGAAGGTTTCACCAAAGTCGGATACATCGATCTCTGCTTCCGCTGCAAGCTATAAGGACTACTATCTCGGCAAGAAGAAGGTAAAGGTCGGCAAACACGCTCTCGGTACAATTTACGCAGTATATAAGAAGTACAATCGCGTGTACTCAAATGGTGTGATTAAGTATTACGAAGTATTCGTAGAATATGTACTCGAATAATTTTTTCATAATTTAATAGATTTCCTCATAACGAAAAGCCCTTCATTGCGAAGGGCTTTTCTGCACACATGAACTATTTCAATGCAAAACGGCGGCTAAACGTTATTTTTTCAGTCTGCCGACGGCTTATCGCCAAACAAGAGCTTTTCGGCACTGCGGTAGAATATCAGTTCCTTTTCTTCATCTGTAAGCGGTTGTCGTTCTATCATGGCGATCTCGTTAGCGGGCTGATCCCACGGACAATCGCTGCCAAAAAGTATGCGTTCAGCTCCCTGCATACGTATTATCCGCAGAAGCTGTTCATCGTCGATATATCGCGCGATAACGCTCACATCAAACCACATATTTTCAAATCTGCCTGCGGTGTATTTCTCAACATCGTCCAATAAATTCATACCGCCAAGGTGAGCCGCAACCACCTTTAGTTCAGGGAATGTACGCGATACATTCGCAAAGCTCTGAGGTGTGGCTTTAATAATGTCTCCCGAATAAGGGTCCCAGCCTCCGTGGAATACCGCAATAAGTCCAAGCTCGGAAATTTTCTCGTATATCGGGAACATTCTCTCCTCATCAGGGAAAAAATCCTGATACTCTGAGTGGAATTTTACTCCGCAAAGTCCAAGAGCCTTTATGCGTTCAAGCTCTGTAACAGCGTCCTCTGCATCGGGGTGGACTGTTCCGCAGCAGTAAATACCGTCGCCCATGATTTCAGCCGCCCAGTTGTTTATGGTAGTCTGCTGAGACGGTTTTGTGGCGATAGGAAGCAGCATTGCACGGTCTATGCCGTTTTCGGCAAGTTTTTTTCGCAGTCCGCTCAGTGTTCCGTCAGTTGCAGGCTCGATACCGCTTGTCTGCGCAAGTCCTGAAACAGCACGTTTTGCGAGTGAATCGGTAAATGCATGGGTGTGAAAATCAAAATATCTCATTAGCTGTTTACTCCATTACGTGTTCCATTGCGAGGTAAAATATCGATTTTACATGGTCGTCGCAAAGTGAATAATATATGGTCTTGCCGTCACGCCGCGAACTCACGAGCCTTGCCTGTTTGAGGACACGAAGCTGATGAGAGATAGCGGACTGTGTCATACCGAGCAGCTTCGCAATATCACAGACGCAAAGCTCATTTTCACAGAGAACGAAGATTATCCTTAATCTTGTCGAATCGCCAAAGACCTTGAGAAGCTCCGCAGCTTCAAAAATAGCTGATTCATCGGGCATTACCTTTGCGACCTTATCAACTATGTCATTATGCACTCCATGAGCGCAGCAGATATGTTCCTCCATGTTCTTCCTCCTTATATCTTTGTGAAGACGAGAATGCCTGCTATAACGGAGGCTATTGTAAGCAAAAAGCCTATGGTACTGGTCGTGCAGGCGAATTTATCGTAAACGCATTTTTGGTTTTTTGTAAGAAATACTGTATAGCTCTTGTCGCTTCGGTATATGATATTGCGGAAAAAGCCTTCCTCGGGGAAAATATTCGGGTATTCGTTACCATTTATTTTATAGTAAGCGACTTTGAAATTGCTGTGCGGACTTTTGTCTATCCGTGAAAAATCAGCCTTGTGCTTCTTAGTGAACATCAGTCTGAAAAAGCAGAAGGTGAGCAGCAGTTCTGAGGCAGCTATTATAAGTCCGAAAAGTCCTGCTGCGGCGAATAATAGGTAAATCAACTTTACGCCTATAACAAGACACAGCACCGAAATAACTATGATAACAATGATAAACTCCATATTACAGCCCCCTTTATACGGTCAGCGGCAAGCAGTATAAATATTGTCTGTTATGATATTATTATACCATATATTCTGCAAAATATCAAGCGCTGTGCTTTGATCCGTCAGCTGTCGGCTTTGAGTTTTTCGCTCTGTTAACAGCTGTAATGCGCAAAAAAGCTCCCCTTACGAGGAGCTTTTGATTTCTTATTTTACTATACGCGTTTCAGAGCTTTTGTATGGATGATTCTTAATATAATTCTGCATTACCCTATGTGTATTAGGTCCGTATATACCGTCTGCTGCAAGCTTGTTTCTTTTCTGGAATTCACGTACCCATTTTGCTGTGTTCTGTCCATATACACCATCAACTGAAAGCACAGGATTCTTGCTCTCCCATCTGAAATACCAGTTTATTGCAGCCTGTATCCACTGTACTCCCCTTGAAGTATTACCGATGCCATAGCACCAACCCGAATATGGTGCAAAATAAATGCTATAATAATAGTACTTTGCTTCAAAACTTCTGAACGCTTCGGTTAATGCACTGGCAGTAAGAGTATTATCCGACTTTGGTGATATTGTAGTTGTGATAGCTGTACCTGTTCCGAGAAGAGCAAAAGCCATTGCGATTGAAGAAATTTTTGTAATGATCTTTTTCATTTTTAATATCCTTTATCATGTATTTAAGGCGGCCGTCCTTATGTATAATATTATACGCTATATAATATTATATGTCAATAGTTTTATCAAATATTTACATTTTATTCACAATTTGCAAGCCAATCTGTTAACTAAAAAGCTGAAACAGTTTTACATTCGCACTTAAAAATATTTGCAAAAGGACAAATCTTATTCAGTCACGGAGCAAAAATACCTTTTTACGGCAACACCGCACAGAGATTGTGCTAAATATGCAAGCAGATTAAGTACAAAGCCGTCAGGCGGTCTTTGTTCGGTGCTGCCCTACAGGTAAATGCTGCTGACGTGTAAAAGAAAAGCCCTGCGCTTGATATTTCTGTAATTGTATGATATAATAAGTAGAAAGCAAAAAGGCGGTGTAAATAATGATAATCATGTCTGTTGACTTCGGCGACGCACGTACAGGTATCGCAGTTTGCGGAAAAAGCGAAATGATCGCTTCACCTGTGACCGTCATTGCCGAAAAGGACTTCAATAAATGTATAGAAAAGACCGCAGCTCTCGCAAAAGAGCAGCGGGCTGAACAGATAGTCGTGGGCTATCCTATGAATATGAACGGAACAGTCGGCGAAAGAGCAGAAAAATGCAAGCTCTTTGCCGAAGAACTCGAAAAGCTCACAGGCTGTCCCGTAAAGCTCTGGGACGAGCGCTGTACAACAGTTTCGGCACACAACGCACTGAATGTCACCAACACACGCGGAAAAAAGCGCAAGGCTGTTGTTGACGCTGTTGCAGCAGTACTCATCCTCGAAAGCTATCTTGGTTACAGGCGCAATTCGGGCGAAACTACATAATCACCGACTTTATATCGCTCAGCAGATCACCTGCTGCTTTAAGAGTCTTCCCCGCATCGCGCTTAATGCTCATTTTCTTCATTGGACGGGCATTTGAAAGAGCGTAAACTGCAATTCCTGCAAACGCTCCTGCTGCCGCGCCCTTGGCAAGTGACATAATATTCATTTTTACAACTCCATATCTTTATTGTCCTGCACGGACAATATTATTATTTGAAGAATTCGTGAAACTATTCCGTATCCCGAAAGGAAGAAAAAATGAAAAAACTGCTTATCGCAACTGTTTTGATCGCAAGTATGTTATCTTTTTTCGGCTGTTCCGATAATAACACCCCTATAGAAGAATATGTCACACCAACTACTACCGAAGCTGTGACAACTGCCGAACCAACTACAGCTCCAAAAAAGAAATACGATTACGTTCACGGTGATGACGGCTATTTCAATATTATGGAAAATATGTCGGAATACCGCAAAAAATCTCAGAAGGGCAGCTCATGCTGGGCTTATGGCGCAGCTGCTTCTATGGAGACAAGCTATTTCCTCAAAAACAACAACAGCCTGAATATCGACCCTCTCGACATCGTTGATACCGTGTGGAGCGACGATAAGGAAGAAGGCTTCATGAAAAAAGTTCAGACTCCTAATGAAGACATGGGCGGCTGGCAATGGATGGTCACTGAAACCCTTTCCCGCGGCTTTGGAAATATCGCTCTCGACAGCGCTTCCATACTTACAGGCATGGGAAAAGATGCCATTAAAGAAGCTGTACGCACTCGCGGCGGAGTTGTTGTGTCCACTCTCGATTTCGACAGCAAAAAGGGCTGGTATGGTCAGTATTACACTATGAATGACACCACAAACGACGATATTGACCATGCAATAACTATCGTCGGCTATGACGACCACTTCCCGAAGGAATACTTCAACGAAGAAGCTTCACAGGACGGTGCATGGATAACCTATAACAGCGCCGGAGTAATAACGGGTTCGTATTACTATGTTTCCTACGACACACCCCTTACCGATGTTGTAAGCTTTTCCGCAACCGACAAATACAGCGAGATACTCAGCTATGACGCAGGCAACGAGCAGGACAGATACATCAAAACAGGCAACGGTACTATTGTTGCAAATGTATTCCATAAGCAGGGCAAGCTCGCTGCAATAGGTACTTATAACGATTTTGACAAGCAGGAAATAAAAATAGAGATATACGACAGTGAATTCAAGGAACTTAAATATTCGCAGAAAGCTGTACTTGATTTTCACGGATATCACACCATAGACCTTGACAAGCCTGTTGACGTTACAGATTACGCTGTTGTAGTTTCCTACGAAAAGGGCGCTCCCGTTGAGGGCGAGTCTATCGACTACGGCAAAGCAGATTATAAGACCGTTTCCGAAAAAGGTCAGTCCTATGTATATATCGCAAACTGGAAGGATATGACAGACAGCGATATCAAGACTGCTCTCGGTATAGATTTTGAGCCGAATAACTGCTGTATAAAGGCTCTTTACGCAAAATAAACATACATATAAAGGAGAATTATGCAAAACCTTAATATCGTCCTTGTAGAACCGCAGATACCTCAGAATACGGGCAATATATCCCGTACCTGCGCCGTTACGGGAGCTAAGCTCCACCTTGTCCGTCCGCTGGGCTTCGAGGTCAGCGACAAGCATCTCAAACGTGCAGGTCTGGACTACTGGGACAAGCTCGACATAACATATTACGACAGTCTTGCGGATTTTTTCGCTAAGAATCAGGGCGGACACTTTTTCTACTTCACCACGAAAGGACTCCACGTCCACAGTGAAGCGGAATATCCCGATAATTCCTACCTCGTTTTCGGACGTGAGGACAAGGGACTTCCCGAAGAATTGCTCCACGATAATCCCGACAGCTGCGTAAGGATACCTATGCGCAACGAACTGCGCAGCCTCAACCTCTCAAACTCTGTTGCTATAGCTGTTTACGAGGTGCTGAGACAATGGGATTACCCCGACCTCTCACGCGAGGGCAAGCTAACAAAATATCAATGGTAAAGGAGAAAATACTATGTCAAAGATCGCTATACTCACTGATTCATGCTGTGACCTTCCAAAGGAGATTATCAAGGAGCTGGACATAAAAGTCCTCCCCTTTACTCTTACTGTCGGCGGAGAGAGCTTCCGCGAACTGTACGATAAGTCTACCGAGGAATTCTATGAGCTTCTCTCAAAAACAGATGAGATACCAAAACACTCACAGATAAATCCCGTAGCCTTTGAAGAAGCTTACAAAAAACTCTACGAGGAAGGTTATACCGACGTTATCAGTGTCTCTATCAACTCTCAGGGTTCAGGCACATATAACAACTCTATCCTCGCTAAGGAAGATTTCTTCGAGAAGAATCCAGAAGCTGCAAAGAAAATGCGGATCTTCAATATAGATTCAAAATGTTACACACTCTTCTACGGCTATCCTGTCATGGAAGCAGCTAAAAAAGTACGCCGCGGTGCAAATGTTGAGGAGATCATTGCATATCTCGAGGACTGGTTCAACGTTTGTGGGATATATGCAGTTCCTTACAGTCTCAGATACGCAAAAAAATCGGGACGCATCTCGGCTGCAAAGGCTTTCGCAGGCGAGCTTCTCGGACTCAAGCCTGTTATACTCTTTGCCGATGGTACTACAGCTACCGTTGACAAGATAAGAGGCGAAAAGAACATCGTGCCTAAGCTCGTTGAGTTAGCTGAGAAGAATATGACTCCTCAGACTCCTTACATAATGCTCCACGGCAAGGACGACACCCTTGCAAAGGAAGTAGAAAAGGAGCTGTACAAAAAGACAGGCAGGAAGGCTGAGATGTACGGCAAGATCGGTGCTGTAGTAACCTCTAACATCGGCCCTGACCTTGTTGCAGTCCTCGTAAGACGCAAAAACAAGTAAGTATCTTCACAAAGGGCGGAGCTTGACTGCCGCCCTTTTATATTAGCCTGTATTTCGCCATGTAAAGCTATCTTTACATAGGCTTGCAAGCGGCTTTTTACATTTTTTTCATGCAATGTAAAGCTATCATGGTAGCAATCCTTTCACTCATCAGGTATACTGATATCAGTCAGGAGAAATCGATCCAAGGAGGAAATTATGGAAATCGCAAATCAGATCAAAAAGTATCGCGGAAAGCTGAAATGGTCACAGGAGACTCTTGCGGAAAAAGCATATGTCAGCCGTCAGACTATATCAAGCTGGGAAAATAATAAAAGTTATCCCGACATACACAGCCTTCTGATACTCAGCAAGCTTTTCAATATTTCTCTTGACGAGTTAGTTAAAGGAGATGTTGAATCAATGAAAAATGAGATCGAAAACCATGATGTGAAAAAATTCAACGCAATGTCATGGCTGTTTGCAGTGGAGTACGCCCTTGTAGTACTGACTCCCATACCGCTTATGAAGTATCTGGGCTGGCTCGGCGGAGTGATATGGGGCATACTTGTTTGCGTATCACTGTTCACCGCAGTAAAGGTGGAAAAAGTCAAAAAAGCCAATAATATCCAGACTTACAAGGAGATCAGGGCTTTCATGGAGGGCAAGCCTCTCGACCAGATATCGGCTGACCGTATCAGTGCTATGAACAAGCCTATAGTAAAAGCTGCTATTAGCGCAGCAGTTGCTCTTTTAGTATGTACGGTAATGTTCTGGCTGTTCTTCAAACTATAACAAAAACCCTGATACAAATAGGTCTGCTTGTCAATAAACCTATTTTTTAAGGGAACGCCTTCACTTGCAAGGCGTTCCCTCTTAAAAAACAGTCCACTGGACTGTTTTTTAATTCACCCTTTGCGAAGCGCTTTGAGGCTATATGTGGGGCTTTGCCCCACACCCCACCAAAGGCGCTGCCTCTGGACTCTGCCAAAGGAACACAGTCCCTTTGGAATCCCTTTCATAGGTTAAGTGACTTTTTTGACAGACTAAAAGGCTCATGTACCCCTACATGAGCCTTTTCGTTTCCCCTTATGCTGAGATAACCCCAATTATCCCTTCAGAGATCCGACCTGAAATCGTATTATTAACGTTGATAAGAGGAATTTTTCCGCACCCCTGCGGAAGAAGTGATCTTTTACCCCCGATCACCCCTATGTCATGGCTGATTCTGTCACTCTTGATGTGTCGTGTTATTAAAACTGTTTACCCCGATGCATCAGATCTCCCCAGACCTGTGCACCATATCATTAATGAAGCGGTTTCCCCGTATTCCAGCTTCGGATCCCTAATCATAGATCAGATGAGCCTGCTCGCTCCCACACCCCAAAACAGCGGAAGCGAAGCTCCTTATGTATTGTTACGGACAAATGTCCTCCGAAAATAATGTTTAGTCAGCCTGCTGAGCATTGCCTGTAGGCTCGTCTATGTTAACATCAATGAGCAAACCGCCGTCGTTGCCTGTAACCTTAGGCGTTACGCCGTTCCATTTCTGTATCTGCTCATATGCGATGACCTTGTTTGAAAGAGAAGCTTCAAGCAGCTTGTTTGCATCAGCCTGAGCCTGTGCCTGAGCCAGTATAGCTTCAGCTTCAGCATTTGCGGCAATGACCTTCTTTTCAGCCTCAGTCTTTGCGATGACCTTAGCCTGTTCCTGTTCGGTCTTGGTCTTCAGGAGGTTCTGTTCAGCGACCTGCTTTGCCTCGATGGCGTTGTTGAATTCTTCTGTGAAGTCAAAGTTTACGATGTTGAATTTTTCAATGTATATGCCGTATCCGTTGAGCTTTTCATCGAGAGCTGTCTTGACCTCTGTACTTACAGTTTCGCGCTCTGTTATGAGCTGTTCTGCGTTGTACTTGGCTGTTGCCGACTTCATGCACTCCTGCACAACAGGTGATACGAGGATAGTGCTGTACTCACTACCGACATTCTTATACATATCAGGTGATTTATCTGAGACAAGTCTGTAGTTTACGGCAATTTCGCTGTTGACAGTCTGAAGGTCACGGGAAACTGCTGTTGCCCTTGCCTCGAATACCTGTATCTTGTTTGACATTTTTTCCACCGTCTGAACGAAAGGAGCTTTTACATGAAAGCCCTCTGACAGCGGATTGCTCGATACCTCGCCCAGTGTAAGGACTACGCCTGTGTTACCTGCGGGAACGATGGTGAACGAATTTGCAGCGAGCAGAATAGCAGCTGCGGCAATAACAGCCCACTTGATACCTTTAAAGCTTGTTTTTTTCGGAGCATTATTCAGCTCTCTTATATTTACGGACATATTGATTCTCCTTTATAGCGGAAAGTTCAGGCTTTTAAGCAGAAATAGTGTTCAATTCTTATTGATATAATATCTGCCGTTTCCTGTTGCGGAAATGACGTTATCATACAGCAATTCAAATGTTACCCCTGAATTGAAAATGCCGAGTTCTTCCAATGTTTTTGCATTATCGGCTGAAAAAGCGCCGGCTTTGGTGAGTTGCTTGATGAATTTATTTCTTTTTATAGCAGATAAATATGGCAGTTTCATTATTGATCTTAATTCCCTATATAATGACAAGTGAACTTACATTTCGTTCAGTATTACTTCAAGTCCCTTTTCCATTTCAGTCCTGAGACAACCGCTTCGGTACCCCATTACCATGACGAACATAGCTTTTTTTAGCTTTTCGTCGTCCACGATTTCTTTTTTATTCTCAGCGACCTCACGATTTACAAGTTCCTTGATATGCTCGGTCCGGAATGCTCCCTCATCCTCAGCTGTGAAAATTATCCTGCAAAGGATATCGTAAAGGAGTATTTCCTCGATGATATCATCGGAAGTATCTTCGACATCACCGTTTATGTAGATCATAAGCTTTGCGATGTCATCGAGCTTCATAGCTTTTCTGAGCATATTGATAAGAAGTATGCGCAGGATCTGCTTTTCGGAGTATTTCTTACCCTTTGTAGCGGATACCCAGCCTCGCTTTATCCAGTTCTGAATGGTAGTGCCTTCAAGTCCTGTCAGCTTTGACAGCTGAGAAAGAGTGAGTCCGCCGGTAGCTTCAAGAACAGGAGCTATCATAGAAAAAGCAGATTCTCTTGCCTGCTCGGTAAACTTCAAAGTAGTACCGGGAATGAGTCTGTTCATAGTCTTTATCTCCTCTCTAATGATGATATGATTATATCACAAGTTCATATGAACTGCAAATATCATCTTTAGATGTTTTTAGGCGTTTTTTGAAGTTTTTTTGAATTTATGTTTATTTTTCACTGCTTTTCAGCTTTTTTCACGTTATTTCACAGTGAACTGATTTTGACTATTTTTTATATTGTATAATGTATATCGATACGAGCCGTGTCACTCTGTTCTGCTGCATTAAATGAAATAAACAGCTATAGCTATTCCTTATTAATATAAATAAAATTTACTGTGACTGTTGCTTTTTCGGTTCTTCTATGATATAATTATATCAATCATTCGGTACTTTCCGAATAACAACAAAACGGAGGTTTTTAACTATGAGAGCAGTTGTAACTGTTATTGGTAAAGACACTGTAGGTATCCTTCATAAAGTAAGCGGTATCTGCGCTGAGTACAATGTAAACGTTATCGAGGTAACACAGAGCGTTCTTCAGGATATGTTCGCAATGATAATGCTCGTTGATATCTCTGCTATAAAGGGCGATTTCTCTGAGCTTGTAAACAGAATGACGACACTCGGCACTGAGCTCGGACTCTCTATCCACACAATGCACGAGGATATCTTCAACTCAATGCACAGCATCTAATGAAAGGAAGTACGTTCAATGCTTAACGTATATAATATACTTGAAACTATCCGCATGATACAGGACGAGTGTCTTGATATCCGTACCATAACTATGGGTATATCTCTCCTTGACTGTATCGACACGGATATCGATAAAGCCTGTGAGAAGGTCTACAATAAAATAGTTGCAAAAGCAGGAAACCTCGTTGCAGTAGGACAGCAGATAGAAACTGAGTACGGTATACCTATTGTAAATAAGCGTATTTCCGTAACACCTATCGCTATGCTTGCAGCAGCCTGCCCGAACGGTGATCCTGTCAAGTTCGCAAAAGCTCTCCAGAGAGCAGCCGATACCTGCGGAGTAAACTTCATAGGCGGTTATTCGGCACTTGTACATAAGGGATTCAGTGCAGGAGATATGGCACTTATCAAGTCTATCCCCGAGGCTCTCGATGTTACACAGAACATCTGCTCATCAGTAAATATCGGCTCAACAAAGTCGGGTATAAATATGGACGCTGTAAAGATCATGGGACAGATCGTCAAGGAAGCTGCAATAAAGACTGCTGACCGCGATTGTATCGGACCTGCAAAGCTCGTTGTATTCTGCAATGCCGTTGAGGATAACCCGTTCATGGCAGGAGCTTTCCACGGAGTAGGCGAGCCTGACTGCGAGATACACGTAGGCGTTTCGGGCCCGGGAGTTGTACGTGCAGCTCTTACAAAGTACCCTGATGCTTCTATAAATGAGATCGCAGACATCATCAAAAAGACTGCATTCAAGATAACACGTATGGGACAGCTCGTCGGTGCGAGAGCTTCCGAGCTTCTCGGTGTACCGTTCGGTATCGTTGACCTTTCGCTTGCGCCTACACCTGCTGTTGGCGACAGTGTTGCTCATATCCTTGAGGAAATGGGACTCGAAATGTGCGGTACTCACGGAACTACAGCCTGCCTTGCAATGCTCAACGACGCTGTAAAGAAAGGCGGCGTAATGGCTTCATCTACCGTCGGCGGACTCTCAGGTGCATTTATCCCTGTATCAGAAGACGCAGGTATGATAGATGCAGCAGTTGCAGGTGTTCTCAGCCTTGAAAAGCTTGAAGCCATGACTGCTGTATGCTCTGTTGGACTTGACATGATAGTTGTTCCCGGCGAGATAACTCCTGAGACTATCTCTGCTATCATCGCAGACGAAGCTGCTATCGGTATGGTCAACTCAAAGACCACAGCTGTACGTCTTATCCCTGCTATCGGCAAAAAAGAGGGAGATACACTCGAATTCGGCGGACTCCTCGGAAGCGGTCCTGTTATGCCTATCCGTGAGAAGTCGCCTGCTAAGTTCATCAACCGCGGCGGACGTATCCCTGCACCTATGCAGAGTCTCAAGAACTAAGCAGCATTACGTCGCCTGAGGCTTCAGAAATAAGGGGGATATGAAATGGCGCAGATACAGCCAACCAACGGAAACTGTCCATGCTGCGGCAAACCTATCAGCGGCTATAACGCTTCTTCAAGAGATTACGGCTCGCCTATAAAGACCTGCAAGTGCTGCGGTCAGCAATATCTCGACAGAAGATATATCGAGCTTGCTGTTGAACCGCCCGACCCGAGAGATCTTTCGGCTGCTGCCGGTCTGAAAATAGCTCTTATCGGTCTTGGAATGTTTGCGGTATCAGGTGGTTTCACATTATTTACGATATATTTCAAAGGATATTATTACAGAAAAATGGCATTTGTTGCTATTATGAGCATAGTTGTGGTGCTTTTCGGCATTATTGACTCTATCCGCACCAAAACAGGTGCAAAGCAGAAAAGTCTCGACAAGAAAAAAGAGGCTTCCGAACAGCGCCTTATGGACAGAGACTATGCCAGACAGCTCGCTGAGCTTGGATATAATGTTCCTGATAAATACTTGTAAACCAAAGGGCGGAATTTCCGCCCTTTTCAATTCATACTTTGCATCGTTCTTGCGGGCGGCGGAACGCCGTCCCTACAGTTGTCTCATAAGGCTCGGACTAAGAGCTTTTAATTACGCATTAAACAGGAGGTGATAATATGGATATCAGCTGTATACCAAAGCTTTTCTGTCTTCCCGAAGCCGAGAAGCTGACCGAACTAAACAAAGGTCACATAAACCGAACCTTTCTCGCAGTATGCGGCGGCGAGAAATATATTCTACAATCGCTGAACAGGTCTGTTTTTCACGCTCCCGAGGTCGTTATGGACAACATCGGCTGCATTGAAGCTGCTTTTGCAACAGCAGAGTGCTCCGAGACAGCCGTCCCGCATTTTATCGCCTGCGGCGATAAAAACTATGCGGTCGCCGACGGTGAAATATGGCGGATCTATAACTATATCGCGGCGACCGCAGATACCGCGGCGAATGCCGCGGCAGCGGGACTGGCGTTCGGCACTTTTGTGAGGATAATGGACGGGAAAAAGCTGTCAGATACTCCCGTTATTGAGAATTTTCATGATTTTGACAGTTATTTCAGGGCTCTGGCATCGAAAAAAGGCGTAGAACACAGTGTTATGGAGACTTTATATAAGCTCCGTGACGATCTTGGACAGGTTTTCACAGGTGCGCTCAAAAAACGTATCATACATGGAGATGCGAAGCCTGACAATGTTATCTGCGGCGATATCTGTACCATCATCGATCTTGATACTGCGATGTACGGTCATGCTGCCATAGACTACGGCGACCTTGTACGTTCGGTCTGCCGCGGTAATGACCTTGCACCTGTTTGCGAGGTCACGGAGGGCTATGCTAAAGGACTTTGCGGACTTCTTGATGATGATGAAGTGAACTCGCTGTATTATGGTGTTTTGTGGATAACGGGAGAACTTGCGGTGCGGTATCTCATAGACTCTTACAGCGAGGTAAAGTACTTCCGCGGAAAGAGCTCCGCAGACTGTCTCGACAGAGCGAACGAGCTCTTTTGCCGACTTGATTTCTTTGATTCGCACGGCACGGAGATAAAAGAAATGATAATGTCGTGTTTTGGATTATAAAGGGCGTCTTTGAAGTGAATAATTTACAGAGGGGCGGAGTTTAGGCTGCTCCCCTTAACGGAAAAAGCGGGCTACCGAGCCGTAAAGTAACGGCTCATATTTGGTAACCTGCGATTCCGCCAAAGGGGGCTCCCCTTATCCGCCTTATTTTTTTCGGCAGCATAGCACAATGCGGTGTTACCTTTATTTTTTTTATAAAACAGTGGAAATTTCTTTCGTAATGTGATATAATAATAAAATACATTTAAAAGGGGCTGAAACTATGAGACTTATGGACTGTCACACACATACGCAATTCTCAGTGGACTCTGAGGCGGATATCGACCTCTGTGTAAAACGAGCCGCGGAGCTCGGACTTGACGCCTATGCCATTACCGATCACTGCGAGTGCAACGGCTGGTACAAAAAGGAACATTATCCCGAGGACACATGGTATCTCTGCGAAAGCTTTGATTATGCCGCCGACTTTGAAGGCTCTGTGACTGCGGTGACAGCGCTGAAGGAGAAGTGGGCAGATAAGCTTAACCTCATTTGCGGTGTGGAATTGGGGCAGATACTCCATGATAAGGAAGTTGCAAAAATAGTTAACGCCGACCGTAGAGTTGATTTTATCATCGGTTCGGTGCATCAGGTGCGTGGAGAACAGGATTTTTACTTCATTGACTACGAGAAAATGTCAATGGACGAGATATACGACCTGCTGGAGCGCTACTTCAAGGAAGCCTGCGAGGTCAGCATTACGGGACTCTTTGACGTTTTCGGTCACATTACATACTGCCTGCGCTATATGAAGCAGCGCCACGGAATTTGTCACGATATAAGCCGATTTGACGACATTATTGCTGAGACATTCCGCAATCTCGCTCAGAACGGCAAGGGCATAGAGATAAACACCTCGGGACTGAGACAGGGCTTCGGCGACTGCTTCCCGAACCTTAAATATGCTAAGCTTTTCCGCGATATGGGCGGCGAGATCGTCACTGTCGGCTCGGATTCGCATACTGTCGAGGATATAGCCGCAAATTCTGCGGAGGGTATCGCTCTTGCAAAAGCGGCAGGTTTTGAACGCCTTGCTTACTTCAAAAAGAGAAAACCTTACTTTATCGATATAGATTAAAAGCTGAAATTATGGCAATTATCAACGAAAGGAATTGATATTATGAAAGACATCGTAAAAATATTACAGCAGAACGCCCGTATATCCAATACGGCACTGGGCGAGATGCTCGGCATATCTGCTGAGGAAGCTGCCGCAGAGATAGAAAAGCTCGAAAAGAGCGGCGTTATCAAGGGCTACAGTGTTATCGTCGATGACGACCTTTATGACAAATCTACTGTTTACGCTACTATCGAGCTGAAAGTTACTCCGCAGCGCGATTGCGGTTTCGACGATATCGCAAAGACTATCATGATGTACGACGAAGTTGAAAGCGTCAGCCTTATGTCATCGGGTGCTTATGACCTCGCTGTTGAGGTTAAGGGCAACAACCTCAAAGACGTTGCTTTCTTCGTTTCCGAGCGCCTTGCAACTATCGACGGTATCCTTTCGACTTCTACACACTTTATTCTCAAAAAATATAAGGAAAAGGGCATCTTTATCGATGATGAAGAACCTGACGAAAGGGGAATCGGTTGATCGTGATAGATTACGATAAGGTCCTTTCGGACAAAATAAAAAAGATAAAACCGTCGGGAATACGTAAATTCTTCGATATTGCAGGAACTATGGAGGGAGTTATATCGCTCGGAGTAGGTGAGCCCGACTTCAATACTCCGTGGGCTATCAGAAAGGCTGCGATAAAGGTGCTGGAGCGCAAGCACATCATATATGGTCCGAATAAGGGTCTTGTTCCCCTGAGAGGCGCTATTTCGGAAACTATCAATAAGAAACACGGAGTAAAGTACGATCCCGACAAGGAGATAATCGTTACAGTCGGCGGTTCTGAGGCTATTGACCTTGCTCTCAGAGGGATCATTGACAACGGTGATGAGGTTCTTGTTGTAGAGCCGTGTTTCGTCTGCTATGCACCTCTTGTAGAGCTTGCAGGCGGTGTTCCTGTGGCAGTTCCTACGAGGATCGAGAACAACTTCAAGCTCACTGTCGATGACTTCAAGGACAAGATAACCGACCGCACAAAGCTCATTATACTGCCATTTCCGAACAATCCTACGGGTGCGGTTATGACTCGCGGTGACTTAGAGCCTATTGCCGAATTTCTGAAGGATACAAATATAATGATACTTTCGGACGAGATATACTCCGAGCTTACCTACGGCAGAAAGCACTGCTCGATAATAGAGCTTGACGGTATGAGAGAGCGTACTATCTACGTAAACGGCTTCTCGAAAGCCTACGCAATGACAGGCTGGCGACTTGGTTATGTTACTGCTCCCGAGCCTGTGATAACTCAGATCTCAAAGATACATCAGTACGGAATAATGTGCAGTCCGTTCATCAGTCAGAATGCCGCAGTTGAAGCTCTTACCTCCTGTGACGAGGAAGTAGCGAAAATGGTCAACGAGTACGATATTCGCCGCCGCTATCTTGTGGGCGAGTTCAATCGTCTTGGTCTGACCTGCTTCAATCCCGAGGGAGCATTCTATGTGTTCCCATGTATCAAGAGCACAGGTCTCACAAGTGAGGAATTCTGCGAAAGACTGCTGTTCGAGGAAAAGGTCGCAACAGTTCCGGGAAGTGCGTTCGGTGAGAGCGGAGAGGGCTATATACGTATATCCTACGCATATTCTCTCAAACACCTTATGGAGGCGATCAGCCGTATCGAGAAGTTTCTGAAAAAGCTGGAGGCTGAGAAGAAATGAAAGTCAGAACAGCTGCAAAAGTAAATCTTGCTCTTGATGTTACGGGAAAGCTTGCAAACGGCTATCACACTATCGAGAGTGTATTTCAGACTGTGGGACTTTACGACGAGCTGACTGTAGAGCTGACTGACAGCGGCATTGAGCTCAGCTGTGATGTGCCGAAGGAATTTGCTTCTTCCGACCCTATCCCTTGTGATGAGCGAAATATAGCCTACAAAGCTGCAAAAATGTTTTTCGCTGAAAACGGTATGGACTGCGGCTGCCGTATACATATTAAGAAGGGGATACCCTCGCAGGCAGGAATGGGCGGCGGAAGCACCGACGCTGCGGCAGTTCTCTACTGCCTTGGAAAGCTTACGGGAAAGAGCGTCGGTTCTCCCGAAAAGCTTGGGGCAGATGTGCCGTTTTTCCTGACAGGCGGAACAGCTTACGTTGAGGGCATAGGTGAAAAAATAACTCCTATTGCCGATTATTCGGGCCGTATCCTTGTTATCGGAAAGGGCAGGGAAGGAGTTTCGACGGCGGAGGCTTATCACAACATCGATTCGCTGAAAGCTCCGCAGCACCCTGATGCAAAAAAACTTGCCGAAAAGATAAAAAGTGCTCCCGATGAGGCTTATCAGTGCTTCGGAAACCTTTTTGAAGAGGCGGTAAAGCTTGTAGAGGTAGATGCGATAAAGTCTGTAATGATCGGCAGTAAGGCACTCAGCGCAGTCATGACGGGAAGCGGTTCGGCAGTATTCGGACTGTTTGCAAGTAAAAGTGAAGCCGAAAGCTGTGCGGAAAAGCTGAAAGAAAATGGCTTTTTTGCAGCAGTATGCGAGACAGTTCCCGAAAGCTTCGTTATAACAGGATAATATAAAGCACTCTGAAGGCGGTGGATCAGCCTGAGGGGTGCTTTTTTCGATGCTATTGGTGCTGATAAAAAGCAGCGACAATAGTGGAGCTGCTATTGACCTTTTGTGTCGGGAATGTCGGCGGCAATGATATCAACATGAAAATACAATTGCTTTTTGCTAAATAAAAAATATGTCATTTTGATGAAATTTAACAAAATCTATTGACAAGGTAAATTCATTCAGTTATAATTATAATATAAATCGTAGAAAATCGATTTTATACTTATGCTGAAAGGTGTTGAAAATATTATGGGTAAATTTATTATCAAGGCTAACAAAACAGGTTTCACATACAGCCTTAAAGCGGGTAATGGCGAAGTTATCGCAACAGGCGGAGAAAACTACACCACTATTGCCAAGGCTAAAGACGGTATTGCAAGCGTTGCCAAAAATGCTCCTGTAGCTAACCTTGAAGACCAGACAATCGAGGGATTTCAGACTGAGAACAACCCTAAGTTTGAAATATACAAGGATAAGTCGGGAGAATTCAGATTCCGCCTTAAAGCAAGAAATGGTGAGATAATCGCCGCAAGCGAGGGATATGTCAAGAAAGACAGCTGCAAGAAGGGAATTGCAAGTGTCCGTAAGAACTCGGTTGACGCGCCTGTCATCGAGCCTGAGCCCGAAAAGAACTGAACATACGAACAAGGGTGTGGTAAGTTTTTATCGCACCCTTTTTATATTAAGGCAACACCGCACAAAGACCGCTTAACGACTTTGTACTAAATCTGCTTGCATATTTTCCGTCATCTTGCACATAAATCTCTTGACATACGACAGTATGCCTGCAAGATTTCTATACAATCTGACGAAAAATCTGTCGGCGCATCTTTAGCACAATCTCTGTGCGGTGTTGCCTTAATGTCTGCTCAATAACTAAAATTAATGATATTGATGATCTCCCTTGCTCTTTAGGGAAAAATGGGCTTGACATAATGAAATGTGACGCGCAAAATCCGCCTCCTTTCAGACGAATTAGCCGTGGCGGCTTTATGCTGTAAATTTATGACCAACAGTCCTGAATTCACAAAAATCTATTGACAGACCGACTGAAATATTATATAATAATTATGTTGTATTTATTTGCATAATATTACTATGGCAGTATATGCAGCTTTGTTTTACATCATTATCCACAAAGGGCGAAAAATAAAGATATCCCTGTGGTTTTTAAATATGATAACGGAACAAATCTTGGACGGTTGATAGAACGTCCGTCTATTTTTTGCGAGTTGAAATAGGTTTCAGCTCTTGATTTATATATTTAAATGAATAAAATAATGCGGCATTTACCGCCTTGAAGTAATAATTAAAACTATGATACAAACTGTTGATTATTTTTACGAAAAGGAGGTAATGCACTGTATGGATCCAATCATCGCTATTGTCCTTATCCTTGTTGCATTGGCAGGCGGAATTGGTGCAGGATACGCTCTCTTCTATAAAAAGGGTGTAGAAGCTGGCGTTGAAAAGCGTAAACGCGATGCCGAGGCGATAGTAGGCTCTGCTGAACAGCAGGCTGAACGTATTGTCGAGGATGCCGAAAAGGATGCCGACAATAAGAAGAAAAGCGCTCTTATAGAGGCTAAGGACGAAATACATAAGCTCCGCACTGAAGCGGATAAGGAGATCAAGGATCGCAGAGCAGAGCTGTCACGTCAGGAAAGACGTATGCAGCAGAAAGAAGAAAACTTAGACAAGAAAACTGATAACCTTGAGAAAAAAGAGGAAACTCTCAATCAGAAGATCAAAACAGCTGACGAAAAACTGAAGGAAGCGGATTCTATCAAGAAAAGTCAGATGGATATTCTGGAGCGCATTTCCGAATTCACTAAGGATCAGGCTAAGGAGTACATCATATCTAAGCTTGAAGACGACCTCGTTCACGAAAAGGCTGTTAAGGTAGCGGCTTATGAACAGCTTATAAAGGACGAATGTCAGGAGAAGGCAAGAAGCTATATCTCGCTCGCTATCGCTAAGGTGGCTGCGGATCAGGTTTCAGAAGCGGCTGTATCAGTCGTTCCGCTTCCGAATGACGAAATGAAGGGCCGTATCATCGGTCGAGAGGGTCGTAACATCAGAACTCTCGAAACTCTCACAGGCGTTGATCTCATTATCGACGATACCCCCGAGGCAATTACTATTTCCTGCTTTGACCAGATCAGACGTGAGGTCGCAAGGATCGCCCTTGAGAAGCTTATCGCTGACGGACGTATCCACCCGACTCGTATCGAGGAAATGGTCGAAAAGGCTCGCCGCGAGGTAGAGTACCGCATCAAGCAGGAGGGTGAACGCGCTGTTATCGAGACAAACGTTCATGGTATCAACCATGAGCTTATCAAGCTCATCGGTCGCCTTAAATTCCGTACAAGCTACAGACAAAATGTTCTTGACCATTCTATTGAGGTCGCAAAGCTCTGTGGAGTTCTTGCTTCAGAGCTTGGCGTTGACGCAAATATTGCAAGACGTGCAGGACTTCTTCACGATATCGGTAAGGCTCTTACTTCCGAGATCGAGGGATCACACGTTCAGATAGGCGTTGATGTTTGTAAAAAATACAACGAAAATCCTGTTATTATCCACGCTGTTGAGGCTCACCACAACGATGTCGAGCCGAGAACAGTCATTGCCTGCATTGTTCAGGCAGCCGACGCTATCTCCGCTGCAAGACCTGCTGCAAGAAGCGAGAATTACGAAAGCTATATCAAGCGCCTTCAGAAGCTCGAGGAGATTTGCAACTCCTATGACGGCGTTGAGAAGTGTTTCGCTGTTCAGGCAGGTCGTGAAGTCAGGATCATGGTTGAGCCTGAGGTCATCGATGACGAGAAAATGGTTCTTGTTGCAAGACAGATCGCTCAGCAGATCGAGTCTGAAATGGATTATCCGGGTCAGATCAAGGTCAACCTCATACGCGAAAGCAGAGTTACTGACTACGCTAAATAAGCAGCTATTGCGGAGCGTCACAGTTACCGCAGATCGTTCGGCTGTCGGGCATTATGCTCGACAGCCGTCTTTTATTTCACTGTGCAGACATCGGGAAGCTTTCCCTGTGCCTTCAGAATGAAATAAAGGTTTATGATGTAATATTATAAAAGGAGGCATTTTTATGAAAAAGGCAACTTTAGTCAGTCTTATCACATCAGCTGCGGCAGCTGCTGTAATGGCGGTTGCTGCTATCCCTGTCGGAGCAGGAGCGGCATGGAGACAAGTTGACAGAATGGGCGACCTTAACCTTGACGGTGCGGTAAATGTCGCTGATCTCGTCTTGCTTTCAAAGCACCTTCATGGGACGCAAAAGCTATCTGACACAAGTGTATACAAAATAGACGATGCTTATTATGATATTGACATAAATGGTGATATGAGCAGCTTCGGCGGCACGAATACCAAAAGAGGAAACGGAAAGATATATAAGGCGGATCTCAATCAGGACGGCGCAGTAGATGTGTTCGACTTCGTAGAGCTGAGAAAAAGCGTGATATCCCGCACGGCAAAGGGAAATATCTACCGTTGGTATCAGGAAACGACTACCACGACCACTACTGTCACTACAACTACCACCACTACTACAACTACACAGCCGAACAGGGAGTTCATAAAAGCTCCTGTCAGGGATATGTACGGTTCTTTGCCGTCGCAGGGCAATCCTAATCTGCTGATATTCTATGTCGATTTCCCAGACTGTAAATTCAGCTTTGAGCCTACTACAGACCGTATCGAGGAGATAGCTTTCGGAGAAGAAAACAAGGATTCCAAGATGTACCCGTTCGAGAGCTTTACCGCTTTCTATTCAAGAGCATCAAAGGGTGCGATGAAACTGGGCGGAAAGGCTTACAGGTACACCGCAAAGGAGAATATCGAAAATTATCAGGGCGATGTCTATAAATCAAAGTTCACTACCGAAGTAATTAAGAATATGAACAGTGTAGTGGACTACAGCAAATTTGATATGAACGGAGATAAAGAGGTAGATGCGATACTTTTCTGTGTTCCGTCGGATTCCGATGTGAATGACTGGTGGCCGTGCGCGGGCGGATATTACGGCGAAGCATGGCTGAAGGTCGATGGTATGAGCATAGGTCACGTAATTACGGGAAATGCCGCTATAACTTCCAACAACGATTATACCAACTTCATTTCCACATATCTGCACGAAATGGGACATTGTATGGGACTTCCTGATTACTACCTCTATAACGTGGAGGACTTTGAGGGAATGCACGGTTCGGCAGGCTACGACCTTATGGACGAGGCTTATTCGGACTTCAGTGCCGTTTCAAAGCTCATGCTGGGCTGGTACAGCAAGGACCAGATACAGGTATATGACAGGTCAAAGGGTACACAGACGTTTACCCTTACCAATGGTCAGACCAATGAAGGAAACTGCCTGATAATACCTCGCGGCAATTTGAACAGCGAATATAAATCGGAATACTTTATCCTCGAATATACTACCCTTGAAGCTGATAATAGTCAGATCAAGCCCCATTTCTGGTGGAGACCTACAGGAAACGGAGTAAGGCTGCTTCACATAGAGGCTACGGAGGAAGATGAGGGCTGGAGAAAGCATTTCTACTATGAAAGCGGAAATGACAAGGCAACAAATAATAACGCCGGAAAACGCTTTATCAGACTCGTTAATGACGGCGATAAGGACAATCTTCTCAGAACAGGAGATGTTGTCAATAATAGTGTAAACGGATTTGCATGGTATAATGATAACGGCGAGCAGACCGTAGACCCCGGGGTCATCATTACTGTCGGCGAAAAAGTCGGTGATACATATACTGTCACCATTACACCTACATATTAATAACTGCATAAAAAGCAGGAAGGAAAGATATCTGACATGGCAAAAACTTTATTTAATTCTTCTGACAAATCAAATTTCATTCTTAATATGACCGAGGAACAGTTTTCAAAGCTGGCATCGACAGGGCTTGTAATAGCTGTCATGATGCCTCCGCTTTTCACGATCATACCTGAAATAACCGCGAAAGCATCGTATGCTTTTACGGCAGGAGGACTGGTCTTCGGCGGTGTTATCGCAATGATAATCGCACTTATCGGTATAATGAAAAAATATATCGGCAAGAAGAACCTGTTCCCTGTATGTACAATGGGCGCAATGGTGCTCTGGGGAGTATTTTCCCTTGTGAGGGGCTGTGATACTTCAATATCGCTGTATGGCTATCCGAACAGAGGAGAGGGACTCCTTGCGATAATCTTCTATTTCTGCTTCTTTATCGCAGCAGCTTCATTGAAACGCGAAACAGCAATAAAAACTATCGTGAACGGCGTTGTCGGCGTGGGAGCGATCAACAGCATCATCGCTCTTATACAGGTATTCACAGGCGAATTGAATCATTATAATATTGTTCCTGTTGAAGAAAAGATCCGCGCAGCTTCGGGACTTGCTATGTCTCCGCTGTTCCTCGCAATGGTGCTTACACTTTCACTTACCGCTGCACTTGTAGGTTTTGTTACATCTGAAAATAAGAAGCGCAGGATAGTTTTTGTATGTTCGTCAGCACTTTTCTCATTCGTTATGATGTTTACATATTCGCTTATAGGCTTCTGCGGACTTGCATTTGCAGTCATTGCGGCTGTAGCAGCAGTCATCGCACTGAAAGCTCCGAAAAAGAGACTTGTATGCGTACCTGTAAGCCTGATCTCCGCAGCAGCAGCAATTGCACTCGTTTTTGCAGGTGCAATAGGAAATATCAGCTCATATAGACTTTACGACGGAAAAATACTCTGGTGGGCGGATTCTTACAGAAGAGCTTCCGCATCGGGAATGTATGATCCGAAGGTCGTAGATATCGATGATACTATAGATGTGTATGCGTATCTCAACAGACGTACAGTCAAGATCATAAAGAATAACGCACTTACGGGAACAGGTCCCGATCAGCTTGCATATGCTCTTGTAAATCTTACGGCTGAAGTTGACCCCAACATGACGCTTGAAGACTTTATGATATCTGAGGTCAATAAGGGAACATTTGATAAGGTGTATAATGAGTACCTTTACACAGCGGCTACAAGAGGAGTTCCTTCGCTTATCGCGCTGGTGCTCACACTTGGTTCAGCTGTAGTGCTTGGCATAGCAGCATGGCGCAGGAGAAAAAATGCGGAAGCATTTACCATATGTGCGCTTACTCTCGGAGGAGTACTGATATTCTTCATAGGTTGCAGCAGTATCACATTCTCTCCGATATTCTGGACAATTGCAGGTGCTGCTTGTGCGATCATAGTGACCGACAAGGAAAAGAAAGCCGAGAAAAAGCTTGCAAAGAAAAAGTAATTCTGAAGCCGTCAGCCATTAGCTGTTAGCTCGTGCGGCGTTGCTTTGATTTGTACGCGATAGCAGATAACACGAGTAGGGCGGATATTATCCGCCCTTCAGTCTGTCGAAAAAGTCTTTTTTAATATACATTTGCGGGCTGATGTGGGCATCAGCCCCTACAATTTGGCTATTCTACGTAATAATAATTTGTAGGGAACGCCGCCCTCGGCGTTCCGCGATAGTTTTTTGACAGTCTCGGGGCGGATATTATCCGCCCTTATCTTTTAGCCGTTTGCTTGCAGGGAATGACGTACCTGACAACCCGATTTAATATTTCGATATCAGGACATGAAATGTTTGCATCACTCCTCGCAATAGCTGTATGATAACAATAATTCCGAATTATAAAAAGTGTCTGTTTCCCTTTACAATTGTATAACATATGAGGGGCAAATCGGCGTTTTTCGCTATAAACTGAGATGTTGAAGAAATATGTAAGACAAAGCTAACAAAAAACTATTGATTTTTCACGCAGATATGGTAAAATGAAAATACGAGGAGATTTGCTCCCGAATAACATGGAGGTGTACGAATATGGCATATATTATTTCTGATGATTGTGTAAGCTGCGGCGCTTGCGCTGGAGAGTGCCCTGTAGGCGCTATTTCAGAGGGCGATGGCAAGTACGTTATCGACGCTGATGCTTGTGTTGAGTGTGGTGCTTGTGCAGGCGTATGTCCTGTTGGCGCTCCTAACGCTGAGTAATCAAAAAAATGATATAAGCAGTTCCATAGCGGAACTGCTTATTTTTTTGCCTTTTTTAGTCGCAGCAGCCCGAACGCTTGACGAATGAGTTGCAGTCGGTACATTCAGGTACAGTAGGATCTGCTTCGTGAGTACCTACACATATGCAGTCGAGTGAGCAGTAATTCTCGGATACAAGGTTGTGGCGGCACTGTGATACATCACACTTGATGCTCTTGTTTTTCTTCTGATCTTCCATATTAACATCTCCGTTTCGGTTATTGGTCCTGTTCGGACATAGATATTATTGACTGAAAATTATGAATTATTCATGATAGAAATATTACAGCATGAATACAAATTTCAAGATATATTGACATTTCAAATGGTTTGTGATAATATTATCACAAGAAGTTTCGGCTTCGATAATGATATTAACAGGAGGGGATCATTATGTTTGAAAATGATCATAATAATTCAGGAATCGAAAATACTCAGTTTGACGAAATGAGTGTTTCGGGCGTTGATAACGTCACCAAAAAAGGAAAGGGAAAGAAGGCAGCTCTGATAGGGGGGATATCAGCAGCTGTTATCGTGGGCGGTTCAGCAGCAGCCTACGGCTTATCCGATACTGTAAAGAATCAGGTAAAGCTCAGGCTCAGCAAGCCTGAAAAGTACTATGCATGGGTAACTGAAAATAATTCAGAGAAATTCGCAGAGACTATCAGCGAAAAGTATAAGGAATACCTTGACAAGTACGATAATGGACAGAATATAAAGATAAAATTCTCATACGCTCCTACTGAGGACGCTAAGGAAGAGATACTTGAAAATATACTCGGAAGCGATTATGATGAAGACCCTGATGAGGAAGAACAGCAGCTCATCAACGTCATCAAGAAGCATGATGAGTATGCTTTTGCAGCAGATGTTTCAAGTAATCAGGGCAAGGTGAGCTCAAATATCGGCGTTGATCTCAGCGGCGACCGCGTTATGAGCTTTGAGGCAGCTGCCGATATGGAAGCATTTGACTTCTTCTTCCGTATCCCTGAGTTAAAGGAGCAGTGGATCGGTCTGAATGTAGACTTGGAAGAGGAACTTGAAGATACCGAATTCAGCTCTATTATGGACACCTACAAGGATATACTCCACGATCCTGCTTCATATCTTTCACCTGCTCAGCTAAAAAATGAGATCACCAAATACGCAGGTGTGTGGAGCAGCTTCGCAGACGATGTAAAGGTCGAGAAAAAGGAAAATGTTGATATTTCCGATATCACAGTTGATTACACAGTTGCAACCGTTGAGATGACCGAAAAGGATATGGCTCAGCTGGGCGTTGATATGCTCGAAGAGCTTCGTGATGATAAGTACATCAAGGAGCTTTTAACAGAAAAGCTCGACGTTGTAGAAGAGGAAGATTATGACGAGTCTATCAACGATGTTATTGACGACCTCAAGGAGGAGATCGAGGGCGGTGATCTGGACGATGAAGAGACTGAACTTACAGTAGATACTTATATCGACTTCTCAGGTACTGTCAGAGGATTAAGATTCACAGCTGATGATCAAGAGATATTCATGGCTATTGGTATGGACGACAGCAACGCAAGAGGCGAGTTCACTGTCAAGGAAGACGGCGAAGAGACATTCTCCGCTAAGCTCTCACTCGATGATGTATCTATGTTCAAGAAGCACCAGACTTACAGCGGCGACATTGTTGTAACAGGTGAAAATATTGACGACGAGATAAAGGTAGAGTTCGACAACGTTAAGTCAGAGAACGATGAAAAGTGCTATTTCAGCGGCGATTTTGTTATAAATATCCCTGATGTTGATCCTATCTGCATTTCATGTAAATCAAACGGCAAGAAGCAGGAGATCGCTTATGAGCTCCGTGTTGATGATATTGACTACGGCAAGATCGCAGTAGAGTATTCATTTGACGAAGGTGCTGAAGTTGAGTTACCTGACGAAAGCGACGCTTATATGATAAACTCAGATGACATTGACGGTTTTGAGCTTGAAGATTACGTTTCAAAGAATGAGTTCAGCAAGTTCCTTGATGAGCTTCTCGACAAGGTAGGCATCACAGGCGACACAGCTAAGGACATCTCAGAAGAGATAACAGAAGATCTTTATGACGAAGTCAGCAGTGTTTTGGACGATGATGACGACTGGGATGATGATTACGACTGGGATGACGATGACTTTGACTGGGACGACGATGATGACCTTAAAATAACAACTTCGGCTGCAAATGGTTCTGCCAAGACTACCACAACAGACGTATATGACGACGACGATATGTACAACTTCGATGATTTTGACTGGGACGGCCTCAAGTATGAAGACTATAAGGACTTCATGTCAGAGGAAGAATTCAAGGAATATGTTGAAGAAATGAAGGAGTTTGCAGAGGAACACAAGAAGGCTTCATAATAATAAGCTATACAGACTCGGGAGCAGGTAATGGCAATACTGATATAGAAGCTTTTATGCTGATTGTTGAGAGAACCCCTTTTGAAAAAGGGGCTTCTCTCAAACTCTCTCCCGAAAACTTCTGGTTTTATTTTTTCCCTTATAGAGCGCGACCTGTATATTACAGGTCTTTTTTATTGCCTGTACGCGCTCTATAAGGGAAAAAATCAGATAAAAGTCTTTGGAAAGGGGTTCGGGGTGACTCCCCGCAGTGCGGGGAGATGTCCGAAGGACAAAGGGGCGCGCCTCCGTCAGAGGGAACCTTTCCTCAGAAAGGTTTCCCCCGATAATTAACTATAAACTTCTATATTAGCATCACTGTTAATGCTCCCGGGTTTTTTGTATAAAAGACAAAAGCCACCCGCATCCGGGTGGCTTTCGCTATGAGAAACATTATGAAAATATGTAGTTATCTTGCAAGCTTTGAACGGAGATCAGGATATCTCTGCATAAGCTCAGACTTAATTCCGTATCCGCCTGTTGTTGATTTTGCATCTGAGAAGTATGTATCGTTTTCATATTCATTCCATACATTGCTGATAGTTCTGTTTTTGAGAGCAACAGAGCCTTCAAAAATCTTGGACCATGCCGTGTTCCAGTTGTAGCTGGAGTACTTTTGGCTTCTGCAAACATCAGAGAATGCAACGATAGGATCATATTCAGTTGTTGAATATTTATAATCGAGCCAGATAAGGAATCTGATTGAGTTATGGGTGCTTTCGCCGTTTGCCTTGATTTTTTCGGGATTCCAGCTCTTGTCGTTGTAGTAGCCGTCGTTATAAGCGTATACATAACGGCAGTAATCAGCGAAATTCTCAATAAAATCGCTGTGTTCGCACTTAGTGCCGTCCCAGCCGTCCCAGCCTTTGCCTTCGATGTATCTGTTCTGGAGAGTATGTCCGAGTTCATGAGTTACAGCATCATAATCGTCCTTAGTACCTTTTGCCCAGTCGTCGTTGATATCGATATCATGACCGCCTGTACCTGCTGTTCCGCCGCAAGGCTTTATGTGGATATACATTACATCTTCAGAAGCAGAAACATCTTTTACGAAGCGATTATACATTTTAGGATAGCATCCCCAGTAAAGATCAGCAATATTCTTGATCTGGTAAGGTTCTGCACCATGAGCCCAGAATCTGAGGTCGATAACGAGTTTGAAGTTAGTATCGCCGATTTTTTTTGTCTGAGTGATAGTCTTGTAGCCGATAGTTGTTGAGATGCCTGTGCTGCTATCAAAAAGCTCAGGACCAAACTCCTCCTTGCCATCTAAGCCGAGGTAATAATAACTATTGTAATTTGGATCGTAGATCCAGTCATTCTTTACCATTCTGCCTAATGAATTAAAATAGTAATAACTGTTGAAAGCTTCATTGAATGCCCAGTCATTCTTTATTGAGTGACCATTTTCGTCAACATAATATGTATTGCCATTCCAGTCTATAAAGCTGGAAGTGACCTTATTTCCGTTAGAATCAAAGAAATAATTCTCACCGTCGATAAGATGCCAGCCTGTATAGTAACCGTTGCCGTTATAGAACATTGTACCGTCTGCGGACCATTCTGCGTTTGCAGTGAGGGATGGTGCAGTATTGAAAGCTCCGAGGTTCATTCCGGGAAGAATAGCGGTGACTGCTGCCATAGTTGAGATGATAGATAAGAGTTTTTTATTCATGTTTTAAACCTTCTTTTTATTTTTTTGCGATCGCTTTCATAAAAAACGTTCGCAAGTAAAAATAATAAACGGACATATGTTATGGAATTAATGTGAAAATTTCTCTGCTTTTGCTTATGCAGCTATTATAAGCAAACATTGTTGATAAATTATGTGGAAATGTTGAAAAGAATCTTGAAAACTGTGAATTCGGTACGAGATATGCTATATATAATTAATATATATGGTGAGAGAAATCCTTGCTGTAAACGTCTAATAAGTGAAAGCAATAAATAATGCTTCGGCGGGGACAGTGGGGTATGTACCGCGAAGCTGTCTTTACCTTGAAGGAGGTATCATTATGAAAAAATCTAAGATGCTGTCAGCGATCCTTTCACTTTCAATTGGTGTGACATCTTTGTCATACATAAGTACATACGCAAACGCATTCGATATTCCTGTAATGGAAGGAAGCTTTTCCGTAAAAAGCGGCGATATTGAAGTTGTCCCTGGTGGTTCAGTGGACGTTGTACTCTGGGTATCGCAGGTAGGCTCGATGACTTTTACTTCTGATGATCCTGATATAACGGTAGAGCCCGATTTTATGAAAGAACCTCAACTGAAAAACAACAATTACAACACAATTACAGTAAGATGTGCAGAGGGCGCAGCAATTGGAAAAGCAGAAATTACAGTAAGATACACGAACTATCTTTCGGGAGCTGCCAAAGAGGACAAGATAGAAGTAAATATAATCGGACAAAAGTCGATAACAGCAATAGGCTCAGTTTCTCTTGAACTCAGCAGCGATAGTAATTACGAGAAGATAAAGGGCGAAAATATCATAGCAGACGGAAAGTACGATGTCACATGGGACGTAAGCGATCACGCCAAAGCCGTGGGAGAGTCTGATCTGAAACTTGTACTTGATAACTATGAACCATTTGAGCTTGGCGAAAGGGACAAGATAAAGCTAAATATCGAAGAGATATGGCTTGACGGTGTGAAGTACGAGGGAGATATTGCAAGAGCACCAATATATCGCTGGGCAACGGACGGCTATCTTGGCGGAAAAGTGCTTTATTCCGATGCTTTGCTGAAAAATGCAGAGAATACGGGATTTGCCGCAGAAAATTCGGTAAGAGTAGTATTCACGCTTTCGGGACTTCTCTCGCCTGAGCTTGAAAGCGGAGCTATTTGCGGCGATGTAAACAGCGACAAGAAGATAGATTCTGTTGATGCTTCATTAGTTCTGTCGCATTATGCGCTGGTCTCTACAGATAAAGAAGATGAGCTAAGCGATGAGCAGCTTGAAGCAGCAGATGTGGACAAGAATGGTGTTGTAAACGCAAATGATGCATCGAAGATACTCTCTTACTATTCAGAAGTTTCCACATGAAAAAATCAAGCTCCACAGACTTTATGCCTGTGGAGCTTCTTTTACTTTTCGGATATTTCTTTCAGCTTGGTGAGGATCACATTGGCTGCATCGAACTTGCTCATGAGTTCAAGCTCTTCGTCGCCGTCAGCGGTTATCATTGTGATGATGTTAGTATCGGTACCGAATCCCGAACCTGCTTTGCGAAGAGAATTTGCGCATATCATGTCGCAGTTTTTCTTAGTGAGCTTTGCACGGGAGTTCTCGATAACGTTATCTGTCTCCATTGAAAAACCGCATACAACTTGTCCATCGCGGCGGTTTTCGCCGATATATCTGAGAATATCAGTGGTACGCTTCAGGGGTATGTTCATATCTCCGTCGGACTTCTTTATCTTGCTGTCGGCAGTAGTTACAGGAGTATAATCCGCAACAGCGGCAGCTTTTATAATGATATCGCTCTCGTCAAGGCGTTCCTTTACTGCATTGAACATATCCTCGGCAGACTTTACCGGAACAACGTTCACAAACATCGGCGGCTCAACGTCTGTATGGGCAGCAACCACGGTAACATCAGCTCCGCGGAGCATAGCAGCTTTTGCAAGAGCAAATCCCATTTTTCCGCTGGAATGATTTGTGATAAAGCGGACAGGATCGATACTTTCACGGGTAGCTCCTGCGGTAACAAGTATCTTCTTGCCTGTCAGGTCTTTTGCGAAAGCAGCTTCACGGACTATATACTCCAGCAGAGTTTCCTCGTCAGGGAGCTTTCCATCGCCGATATCGCGGTTTGCAAGCATACCGCGGACAGGCTCTACTATCTCGTATCCGAATTTTCTGAGCTTTTCTATGTTGTCCTGAACGATAGGGTTGTGGAACATATTGTGGTTCATGGCAGGTGCGATTATTTTTTTGCAGGTACAAGCCATGACAGTGGTTGTGAGCATATCGTCGGCAATGCCGTTAGCTATCTTGCCGATGACATTTGCGGAGGCAGGTGCGATCATAACAACATCTGCCTTTTTAGCGATAGAAACGTGTTCAACGCTGTACTCGAAATTACGGTCGAAAGTATCGATGAGACATTTGTGCTGTGTAAGGGTCTCAAAAGTAAGCGGATGAACGAAATTAAGTGAATTCGGGGTCATTGCAACGTGTACCTCTGCACCGAGCTTTGTGAGCATACGTGCAAGGTTGCATATTTTATATACAGCGATAGAGCCTGAGACTCCGAGCAATACAGTTTTTCCTTTAAGCATGGCAAACTCCTCAGATGTGTAATTCATTAGCGCACTCATCACCGTTATAGCAGGCGATGAGATTGCTTACTGTCGTTTCAGCGATATTGCTGAGTGCTTCTTCGGTGAGGAACGCCTGATGTGAAGTTACGATGACATTCGGCATTGAGATCAGTCTTGCAAGAGTATCGTCGGCAATGATATGCCCCGAGAAATCCTGAAAGAACACATCTGCCTCTTCCTCGTATACATCGAGGCAGGCAGCGCCTATCTTACGGGCTTTTATGCCTTCGAGCAGAGCTTCTGCGTCGATGAGGGCTCCTCTTGAAGTGTTGATGATGACAACGCCTTTTTTCAGCTTGTTTATCGACTTTTCATCGATCATATGATAAGTTTCGTCCGTGAGGGGACAGTGGAATGAGATGATATCACTTCGGCTGAATAGCTCGTCCAGCTCAACGTACTCAATGTCGCTGTCTTTGATCGGAAATTTATCATAGGCTATGACATTCATACCGAATCCGCGGCATATATTGATGAATATGCGGCCTATCTTACCTGTTCCCACAACGCCTATGGTCTTTCCGTGAAGATCAAAGCCTGTCAGTCCGTTGAGAGAAAAATTGAAATCTCTTGTGCGGATATAGCCTTTGTGGATACGGCGTATAGACGTGAGAAGCAGTGCCATTGCGTGTTCAGCTACCGCATAAGGCGAGTAAGCAGGAACGCTTACCACTTTAAGTTTGTCCTTTGCGTAGTTGATATCGACATTGTTATAGCCTGCACAGCGCAGAGCCAGTACTTTTACGCCAAGAGCGCAAAGTCTGTCGATAACAGCAGCATTAACGGTATCGTTAACAAAAACGCAGGCAGCATAGCAGTCTCTTGCGAGTTCGGCAGTATCCTCGTTGAGCTTTGTCTCGTAGAATTTGAAGCGGATATCATTTTCCGTGCCGAATTTCTCAAATGACGGGATATCATACGATTTTGTGTCGAAAAATGCGACCTTCATAACAGAATACCTCCTATTATAGCCGTTGAAAATTCAGAACTGAGCCGTATCTCCTGATCCTGAATCAAACATTTCTAATCCAATTATGCATAATATATTGGGGATTATGCATTGGATATCAGACTATTTTTGCAAATATTCCTGCCAGAGAGGCGATATATGTCTTCTGAACAATTTCAGCAGGTATTACTTCACCGTTTATTTCGAGGTCCATTGTTGCGCAGGCATTAGCTACAAGTGTTACATCATAGCCGTGATCCATGGCAGCGCGGACTGTTGTATCAACGCACATATGCGTCATCATGCCGCATACTATGAGCTTTTCTACTCCGAGGCTGCGGAGACAGTCGTTTAGTTCTGTGCCAAGAAAGCTGTTGGGGTAGTATTTTACTATGACTGTGTCAGTCGGGAGCGGCTTGATGCGCTCTGATATCTCACAGCCGTAAGTACCCTCGTTGAAGAATGCTTCGCTGTTCGGGTTAATGTGTTTTACATATATTATATGTCTGCCTATTTTTCGGCTTTCCTCGATAAGTTCAACAATATGTTCTTCGGCTTCGCGGGCTTTATGCAGCTCGCAGGCACCGCCTTCAAAGTAGTCGTTCTGTACGTCGATGATAATTAAAGCTTCTTTCATAATACATATCTCCATTTTTAGTGTTCGCCGATAACTGCTGTTTGTTAAGAAATGCCCCAAGTTATCGGATAAAATCAAGTTTTTTTTATTAAGTATACCACATTCAGTTAGATATGTCAATCATTTAAGCTGTAGGCAATATCACGAAATCTGCAACTGAATCAACGAAAAAAATGTGAGAGACATTTAAGGCAACATCGCACAAAGAACGCCTGACGGCTTTATACTAAATCTGCTTGCATATTTAGCACAATCTCTGTGCGGTATTGCCTTAATCTTCAAAACTTGTTATGTAAGGCGAATGATAATATTTTTAATGATCGATGACATATCTTTTTAATTATTATGCTTCTGTTTTTTTGATTATGTCAACTGTTGTTTGTTAAAAAAGTTCCACAAAATTCTATCGATGTAAAATGATTTTGTCCAAATACTGATTGTATAATTCAATGAATAAAAGCATATTTGTAGAAAAATGGTAATTTGTGGGGTGTAAAAACGTGTTTTCTCATTACAAAATAGTCTTATTTTACATTTTATCTATTGCTTTTTCTCAGAGTATCATGTATAATAAAATGTAGTTTTGAGTAAAAAAATATATATCCATATGAACTTTATATGTGTGACGGAATAAAAGATGTGTTTATTGTCAAAGTGTCGCTTTGACTTTTTATAAGAGGATTTTTTATTGAACGCGGTCATATATTATCTCTTGCATAAGATGAACGTGTTAAATCAGGGTGTGAGAGATATTATTTTTATTTGCGTATATGGGGGCTGCAAATAAATGACAGTGAAGACCGTTAAGAGGAGAGAAATTATGAATAATAATAAAGCTGATAGCGGAAAGAAAAAGATCATAGAAAAAACTATAGAAAATCTTTCCGAAAATCAAAAGGCCTCAATATGTGGTTATATAATACTGATGATAATATATCTTGCAACATCTGTCGTCGTGAAAATGGCTTCAGCTTCAAATGTTGTTTTGAATATTTACGGAAGGTTCCTTCCGATAAGCGCGTTTGCAGGTGTTGTTGCAGCAATATCGAATATATGTATCATATTCATGGTAGTTTATTATAAAAAGCTTGGCTATATTACTGCGCTTTGTTTCCTGATATTGCAGATACCTGCAATAATTTATGACATTTTCAGAAGTGAAAGCCTTGCCGCTTTCCCGGGATTGTTTACCGACCTGCTCACTATTCTTGCTGTATATATGCTGCATACAAATGAAGAGAGAGTACGTAAGTATCAGGCAAGACTGCGCGAACAGGCAGTGACCGATATGCTTACGGGGCTGCCGAACAGATTTGCCTGCAATGAGCTTATCGAAAGCCTTATCAAGCGCGGTGAGAAGTTTACTATCGTTTCGATCGATCTTAACAACTTCAAGAGCATAAACGATACCATGGGCTTTGATGTGGGAAACGAAGTTCTTATCGAGCTTGCATCGCGCTGGAATAATATTGCGAATTCAGGACTTTCTTCAACTTACGATTTTATCACCCGACTGGCTGGCGATGAGTTTTCGCTTCTTATAAAGGACTATCATTCAAGTGATGACATCGTAAATACTATAAAGCAGTATGAGGCTGCACTTTCAAGCAGACTCACTATCGACGGCTGTGACCTTTACATATCTGCAAGCTTTGGCTATGCTGAGTATCCTACAGATGCTAAAACCGCGGACAACCTCTTCTCATATGCCGATGCGGCTATGGCTGAGGTCAAGAAAATGAGCAGCGGAAATCATATCCTTCATTTCTCGCCTGATCTTCTTAAAATGGAGCGCATCGTGGAGATCGAGCGAAAGCTCAGAAATGCTCTTCAAAAGGATACGATATATTTCCACCTCCAGCCGCAGTTCGACATCAATCACAAACTGCGCGGATTTGAAGCTCTTGCGCGTATCAATGATGAATTCGGAAATGTTGTCAGCCCGGGTGATTTTATCCCTGTTGCCGAGAAAGTCGGAATAGTGGATAAGGTTGACGACGCAGTTTTAAGGAAGGCTACAGCATTCTTTGGTGAATTGCTGAAGAAGATCGACACTGATATAATCCTCAGCGTTAATGTTTCGGTAAAGCACCTTATGAAAAACGGCTTCCTTGACGAACTGAGAGAAGTTGTGGAAAGCGGTGTGATCCCAGCAAATCAGCTTGAGATCGAGATAACAGAATCCATTATGATCGATTCTGCTGATAAAGCACTCAAATGTATCGATGAGATCAGGAAAATGGGTATCAAGATCGCTATCGACGATTTCGGTACGGGTTATTCATCACTGAGCTATCTTAACAATTTCCCTGCGGATCTTCTCAAGATAGACAAGTCGTTTATCGACAGAATGAACCTGAGTACTTCTTCAAAGCAGTATGTTTCGGCTATCATCTCTATGGGTCATGTCATGGGCTATGATGTTGTATCAGAGGGTGTTGAGCAGCAGGCTCAGATAGATACTCTCAGAGAGATCGGCTGTGATTTCATTCAGGGATTCTTCTGGGGCAAGCCTATGCCTCCTGAAGAAGCTGAACAGCTCGTAATGGAGAATATAAAAGAGTTTCAGGCTATAGGCTGAGAGACACGATAAAATAACCGCCTCTGATGAAGGCTCGGAAAAGAGCTCGTCAGAGGCGGTTTTTGTTTATTTGAACAAAATAATGTGGAAAAAATGATGCAAGGTTGCTTTTTAGTGTATTTTGTGATATATTTAAGGCAACACCGCACAGAGATTGTGCTAAAGATGCGCCGACAGATTTTTCGTCAGATTGTATAGAAATCTTGCAGGCATACTGTCGTATGTCAAGAGATTTATGTGCAAGATGACGGAAAATA
>Ga0256405_10000831_pt1 | contig 94251 bp, 97 predicted proteins | sample RumenRJG_02DNA_FD_189096 | JGI IMG/M metagenome (GOLD analysis project Ga0256405, IMG submission 189096) | Bovine rumen microbial communities from Lethbridge, Alberta, Canada - RJG_02 | ecosystem: Host-associated > Mammals > Digestive system > Stomach > Rumen | place: Canada: Alberta...
CCTCTTATCCGCTCACGCGGGAGATAAGCAGACAGAGGTTAGCATTAAGCTGCTAAAGCGTAGTTTTCGTTTGCTTTTATATTTAAAGCGTTTTCACCTTACTGACGGGGCTAGGTGACCCCCCGGCTCGCTATCCATACTCCAGCCACCCCCGTCGAAACCTTTACATCCCCCTGTACAGGGAAATCTCAGGTTTTAGAGATTTCTGTTATATGAACTAGTGTTTTCATTATACCCATAATACAGAAAAAGTCAATCGAAATTTATCTTTAGTCTCAAGAGTTTGCTGGTAAATGATACGATTGTTATTTTTCAATGGCAATCAATCATCCAAGAAATTATTAATCAATTTCAAAGCACTTCCTGCCTTGGAAGCTGCTTTTGAATCAGGATTTGCATTGGAAGATGAGGTATTAGCTATTGCTTTTTGCTCACCTAAATCATCAATAGGTGCCACAAGGATTTTACCTGTACCCCGATATACATTAACTACCCCTTCGCCAGTTGCTATACTGCTAATAATCGAATTATTAACTTTTTCTACAGTAAATTGTAAATTTCCAGACCAAGCAACAGCGTATGGACCATCAATTCTTGCTTCACTATTATCTAGAGTAATCTCCATCAATTCATCATAAGGAACGGAAGACTCCAATACCGCTACTCCATCGCCAACTAATTTAGTATTGAACAATCCCTCGCCGCCTAAAATTGCCGAAGAGAAATTTGCTCTGGACTGTATATCAATCTGTATATTACCAGAGCTTGCAAGATACATACCGTCTTCCACAACTATTCCGCCATCCCAATCCTTAGGATTAACTAAAATAATATGCTTATATGTTGGTTCAAGAATTAAGGTACCGTTACCCGAATACAGTGGTTTTACAGCTGATTCGTTAGTAACAACACTCTTCACCATTTTTCCCAGGAAATCTCCTGCATCCTTTACATCTGATTTTACAGAAATATTACCTACCATCATCTGCATAGCGCCAGCTTGCAATCGATATGAGTCATCTTTTAAGTCAATCCAAACTTGACGTTTACGTATGTTCATTTCAGAAGCATAATACGCAAACACCGCCGAAAGTGGATTAGTTGATAAATCCTTTTTATACTCATATACCTTTACTGCGCCTAGCTCAGAGACACAACATCTATTATTTCCTTCCTCTTGCTTTATGGAAAAAGTACCGTTATATACCGGTACATTATTTACTTGTCCAGCATCTGGTGCTGACCCAATTTGTGCACCACAGCTAGTACAAAATCTAGACCCATCTGGCAATTGTTGCCCACACCTAGTACAAAACATACTGTTCCCTCCATACATAGATATATATTTCACATGACCATCTTACCATATGTATTTAACCATTACAAATAGCAGTCCCAAAGCACAAAATAGCCCAGCCGGCAGAAAACCAACTGGGCTGTCCTTATATGAATTAAATTATATTTCACCTTCGTCCATTATTCCAAGCTTTCTCTTCCAATAGCGGGAATAAATAGCCCCTAACGGATTATGGGATAGCAACCGATCCTTCACCACTAGTGTGGTCACCGGACCAGGGCAGGCTCCATTGAAAATTGCATCATGACCTACACAAAGGCCACAGGAAATATACAGTTCAGTTCCCTTCTCGGCTAATATCTTGGCCTGAAATTTAGGATTACACATAGCCTCATGGGCCAGCTCCGGCTTCACCTGTTTTAAACCAAGATTCTTTTTGTTAAAGCTGCAATTTTTACAACACACACTATAAAACTCGAAGCCTTCCTTTTTAAAGAATTTAGCAATATACCGAGCCTCCGCATTAAGTCCAATACAAAAAGCCATCCCCAGCTTTTTGTAACCCATGGTCTTGGCAAATTCGGCAGTTTCCTGAAGACGGGTAATATTACTGTAAAAAGTACCCTCCACATAGGCGGCTGCCTGCATTATTTCTCTTTCTTCCTCATTATAGGCATCCAAAATCTCCTGATCAGAATAGCCGGTACAATTAGTCCCCTTGGTATAGCAGGCATGGGATGGACAATTAGCACAATCCGCTTTCATACATATCCCTCCGCCTTAAATGTATTTTTCCACCAACTCAATAACTTCCTTTATGAGGGCATCGCAATGTGGTTTCTTCTCTATGCCCTTCTCCTTGCTGATACGCAGCAAATCGGCGCAATCCAAAACATCATCATGCTGTGCTTTAATGGCATTATGATACTCATTGAGGATTTTTACGTCATTGACACCGTGTAAGCCCAAAACCATCAGACCGGCAGTAACAGCACCACAAACCGAGGCCCGCTTCATGCCGCCCCCAAAGTTAAATCCTAAATTGAAGGCCTGATCTTTGGTCAAGCCCATTTCCTCTGCAAAAGGAATCAACACTGACTGGGCGCAATTATAATGAATACTGGTATCATCCCGCAGTATCTGAGCGGCTTCTGTGTATTTACTCATTTAGAACACTCCGTTTTTTGCTTAGTCCATTACTTCAGTAAAATATATTACTGTAACAGTATCTTCCATGGTAATACGCTTCTTGTAAATCTGCTCAAAATCAGCAATCAGAGCCTCACGGGTATGAATATCAGGATTCTGTTGACCCAAATCCTCTGAAGTAAGGTTTGCCATGGTCTTTACCCGTACCTTATCCAAAAAAGCTGTGTAAAGTTTCTTTTTAGGAGCGAATTTCTTGCCTGTGGTAATCCAGACAATAGAATTTTCCGGGAACTGCTTGCTCACATCACCCAGACGGACAGTACAACGTTTGGTGCGGGCCTCCAGCATTGGTGCATGCTTTTCAGCCTGAAAGTTTAATGACATCATAAATTATCACTCCCACTAGCATAATTGACATATGTTTCGCCAGAAACTACAAAAATCTGACACAGAAACAGTTTAACATAATTTTGTCCACTAATAAAGTAAAGTTATCAACATAATAGTAAATATTTTTCTTATTCATTCGGTATCCAAAGGCAGTTTGGTGGTTGGCGGCGGATATTCCCTGTCCAAAGCTTCCAGTTCGGCTTTTGTCAGCTCAATATTGACAGCCGCTCCATTTTCCTTAATATGGTCCGACGATGAGCTCTTAGGTATGGCAATGGTGGAACCATTACGAATATTCCAGCCAAGCAACACCTGGGTCGGTGTAATCCCACGGGCCTTGGCGATATCACAAACCACCTGATTTTCACGAAGACCTTTACTGAGCCGCCCCCCTTGGGCCAACGGACAATACGACATAAGTACAATATCGTGCGCCGTCATATAATCAATAAGATCATATTCAATACCACGGGACCCCAGATGGTACAACACCTGATTGACCTGGCAGCGCTCCGCTCCCGGAATCTTTAGCAATCTTTCCATATCCTTGATATCAAAGTTGGAAACGCCCCAGCTCCGTATCAAGCCTTCATCCTGTAAAGCATTCAGTCCATCCACCACTTCAACCATAGGTACATTGCCAATCCAGTGATAAAGGTACATATCCAAATAGTCAAGGCCCAACCGTTCCAAACTTTTTACACAGGAATTCCTCATGTCCTTCCTGCCGGCATTCCAAGGCAGCACCTTAGATACCACAAAAACCTCATCTCGGCTGCCCTCTTTAAAGTACCGCTTAAGTGCCTTGCCTACCAACAATTCCGAACGGCCCTCACCGTACATTTCCGCTGTGTCAATAAGACGCATACCTGCCCTGATACCAGTAAGGATTGCATCTATCTCCTGATTCTCCTTGGCAGGCTCATCACCTATCATCCATGTACCAAGACCAATTCGAGGTACAACAGCTCCATTTTTTAATCTAACTTGCTTGCTCATCCCCTCAACCTCCATCACAGTTATTATACTGCAGATATTCATATTTTCCTTTGTGAAAACTCAAAATATAGATAAAATTTTGTTCAATCACTATATAACAAAATTGTTAGAAATCCTATATTAAAGTTCTATAGAGGCATAGCTGTTTACAGGACCATAGTCCCTTTCCTGTTTTAAAAGCACGCAGTATAATATGCCCAGTGAGTTGAAAGAGCCCAGTAATTCCTTGATATTACTGCGGTTTTAACTATCAGGAGGCGAAAAATAAATGGATATGGCATTCATTGCTGACGGCATTCTTAAAACTATTGCCTTAGTTGGTGTATACGCTTGTATTAAGTAATTGGAACATACATGATAAAAGGCCATTCCTCGGATAAAGGGGATTGGCCTTTTTATTTTTACTACATTTTTTTGATAAGAATACTCTGTCCCATTCCACCGGCTCCTGCTATGGACATTATCCCCCAAGAACCGCTTTTCTTTTCCAGTGCTTTCAAAAGGTGTAACATAAGTATTCCACCGGACGCCCCATAGGGATGGCCATAGGCCAAAGCACCGCCCAAGACATTATAGCGATCAATCAGCTCCGGATGCTTTCTTTGAAACAATACATCAATAACTGCAAAGGCTTCATTAAATTCAATGGCCCCCATATCTTCATATTTAAGGTTATGTTTTTTCAGCAAAAAGTCCGCTGTTAGCATGGCGCCCCGAGGACTCTCCAAGGGATTGCACCCCAGCATACACGTACCTTCAATCATCCCCAGGGGAATTGATTGAGGGTATTTTTTTAGCCATTTTTCCGATACCAACACCACAAAAGCAGCTCCATCATTTATCAGGCAAGTATTACCAGCATTCAATAAGGAATCCTTACCTAAAATAGATGGCAGACGATTCAACAACTGTTGACTCATATTCTCTCTTATTCCATCATCAACAGTATAGCCAGATACCGGTACAATCAGGTCCTGTAAGTCCCCGTTGCTGGCCCAAGCCGCAGCTCGTTTGTGGCTCTCGATACACCAATAATCCAATTCCTCTTTTTTTATGTTTTCTGATCTTATTACCCGATCAGCTCCCTGCAGCATGGCATTCTCCGCCAATTCCTGCGGGCTGAACTGGGCTGTCATATATCGCCCATCTCCCTTGGGAGTTTTTTGATACCGGTCATCGTTTATATTGTATCTACGTTCTGGTTGCAACGAAGAGCTTTCCATGCCACCACAAATATATACCTCCCCATTGCCTACGGCTATTTGATCGTAGCCCATGGCAATGGCTGTGGCACCAGAAGCACACTGCATATCAACTGTAAAGGCCGGAACATCAGCTGGCAGACCAGACTTCAAGGACATCAATCGGGCAATATTGCCACCGGTTCCCACAGCATTTCCGGCAATTATTCCGTCCGGTATTACATCAGGCAAAAATCTTTCCCGGAGGGCGTTGAGTACCGTCACACCTAAATCTTCTGCCGGAATATGTTTATATTTCCCATTTTTTACAACAATAGGCGTTCGCAACCCGCCCAAAATATATACTTTATTCATATGTTCCTGTTATAAATTCCTTTCGCCCCATAATATTCACTTTTCCTGCCTGTATATCAAAGTACAAAGGATCACCAAGCCGTACTGCATTACGAAAGGACAATGCCAATCTGCTGATATTCTTCGGCAGTTTATCCTTAATTTTTTCCATTAGCAAAAATCCCGGTACTACAGCCTTATCCCCACGGTGAATTGGATTATTATCGCCCACATCGTCTATAAATTCCGTCACTTCTTGCTCGTTAAAGATATGCCATTTATTATCCCAATGGTACTCCAATAGCCTTTCTTCTTCTGAATGCCCTGCCACACTGGGATTCAGCAGCATAGTCGTAGTAAGGCTTTCACCGCCATAACAGGCCCGGCAAGTCAGCATCCGCCTGTTTTCTTTTAATAAAACAGGGATAAAATCATCCTCAATATATGAAGATTCTCTTTGCCAAAGTGCCTTTATAATCATTATTCCCTTAGAATTATCCACCTGCAAACGGGCAGTAATCTTCGCCAGTTCTCTCATAAATACTCCTGTAATCGACAGTTATCCACCTTACCCCGGTCATTAAGGGGCAATTCACGTAAAAACACAATTTTCTTTGGACGTTCCCGCTCATCAAGATAATTGAAAAACATTTTTCGGAGATTGCCTGAAGTAATTTCCGGCTCGGCAACTACAAAGGCCGCTATTTCCTGTCCTTTCAGCTGGTCCTTTACAGGCAACACTGCCACATCCCGTATCCCCTTCATCTGCCTTATTTCTTGGCATAATTTAATACAGCTTATTTTATAGCCTCCTTTGTTAATCCAATCAGATTGGCGACCAGTATAAATTATTTCGCCTCTATCATTTACATATCCAGTGTCGCCACAACAGTATCGCCCCTTGATGCCAATAACATGAAAGGGCGTCTCCACATACAGTCTGCCCTGGTCTGAAGAAACCTTTATGTTATCAAATGGTACCCCTAAATTATTAATTTCCCTGTTATCCTCCAACACCTTAAAGGAAATATAGCTAAGCTCGCTGGAACCGTAATAGGTGATTATCTTGGCTTGGGGAAAGGCTGCCGCCAAGCCCATCTGATTCTCTCTGGTAAACAGCTGTGAACCACTGATAAGCCACTTTACCAGCAAATTAGTATTATTCTTCCCCCGTCCTAATAATTGTAATTTGGTTGGCACAGCGTAAATATGCGTTACTTGCTGCTTGTAAAGCAATTTATGCCAATATCCACCATGCATCCTATCGCAGGTTATTATTGTTCCTCCCGCCCACAAAACTGCCAGAAACATATTTAAATTTCCTGTGAAGCTTAAACTGCCATGAATAAACATTCTGGCATTATCATCTACACCAAATACTTTATTTTGGGTCGGAAAAAAATCAACCCAGCTGGCATAGGTTCGATACAAAATCTTAGGTGTATCGGTAGTTCCTGATGTAAGCACCCCCATAACAGCATTGGCTACTGGTGAATTGCTTGGGGAATTTACGACCCTAAGAGTATTATCTTGGCTATTAATCTGCCATAGACCATAAATGTCATTACGTTCCACGATTTTATTCATCACTTCAGGCTTGCAGTCTCCATGCAACAAAACAGGAACTGCTCCCATTTTTTCCAATGCTAAAAAGGCCCCGGCTTGATACCCAGGACCCTTCGCTAATATCAATATTATTTTACCGGTTACAGCTTCGGTCAACCCCGCTTTATTGGCTAAATAATCTGCCAAACTAAGCATTTCCCTATAGGAATAACAGTACTCGTCTGTTTGCAGCAAAATTCTATTTGGCTGATTATTACACACATCTCTTAACAAATCATAATAATTCATACTATATCAACCATTCCCCAAAGCTCGATTCAACCGTACTCCCAAAAAAGCCGCCAGCAGGCATTTTACCACATCACCAAATATAAAAGGCAATACTGCCTGTACCAAGGCCGCTTCAATTCCAATGTCCAACACCAGCATCATGGAAATAAGGCCACCGATATAGACCACTGGCAGGCTTATCACAATTCCCACTATGCTATAACGTTTAAAGCTATTTTTTTCTCCTTTAAACATAGATACCAAGGTATAAGCCAACACCCAAGCGAAATAAAAGCCCCCGGTGGGACCCAGCAGTCTCCCCAATCCCCCAGTACCACCTGGCAATATTGGCAAACCAGCTATACCGCCTAAAATCAGATAGGCAACCAAGGTAATAAAGGTCTGCTTGGGAGTCAAGACAAAGGCAGCCAGACACATAGCGGCTGTGGAAGCTACCACCATTGCCGGTGTAAAGGGCAAGGGAAACGCAATATACGCTGATACGCTGATCACTGCCAAACACATAGCCATCTTGGCCAAATCATGAGGAGAAAAACTATTATTCATATACTTTCCTTTCTGTACCTAAGAAATCATAATACCAAGACCAAGTATACTCTTCGTAAATATAATTGTCAACCAATATCCATTTTATAGTTAACATTACTTTTTCCTTGGACTATAGGGGCTAAATGATGTATCATGTACTTGTATGATGAATTATTGATATGGTATTTCACCTAAAAGGAGCAAGTATATATGAGCATGGAAATGGAATTTATTCGGGTATTACCCTCCCCTCAGTCCATAATGGAGGACTATCCTATAAGTAACCAGGCCAAGAAAATAAAGGTTCAAAGGGATAAAACCATAAAGGATATATTTTCTGGTGAAGATGATCGTTTAGCCATGATTATCGGGCCATGCTCCAGTGACAACGAGGATGCTGTACTGGATTATGTTTCCCGCTTAGCCAAGGTTCAGGAAAAAATTAAGGATAAGATTTTCATTGTTCCCCGGTTATACACCAACAAACCCCGGACTATTGGGGTTGGCTACAAAGGCATGCTTCACCAGCCTTCACCAGCCGGTGAGGAAGATATGCTGGAAGGTATCATTGCCATTCGAAAACTCAACGTCAGGGTTGTTGAAGAAACTGGCCTCACCGGCGCAGAGGAAATCTTATATCCTGAAATTTTCCGCTACTTATCTGACTTGCTATGCTATGCAGCTGTTGGAGCCCGGTCCAGCGAGGACCAACTCCACCGCATGATTGCCAGCGGCGTGGGAATTCCCGTTGGGTTAAAAAATCCACCAAGCGGTGATTTATCTGTAATGCTTAACTCCGTAGCTGCCGCCCAGCACTCCCAGGAATTCCTCTTTAGAGGTTGGGAGGTTCGCACTAAGGGCAATGCCTTTGCCCATTCCATCCTGCGGGGCTATGTTGATTCCAGTGGCCAAAGCTTGCCAAATTATCATTATGAGACCCTCACTCAGGTTATTAAAATGTATGAGGGACGGGAACTGGAAAATCCTGCTCTGGTCATTGATACCAACCATGCCAACTCTGGCAAGAAGTGCTTGGAGCAGATACGGATTGCCAAGGATATTATCAATTCCCGCAATCTCAACCCTGACATCAAGCATATTGTCAAAGGCTTGATGGTAGAAAGCTACATTGAAGACGGTTGCCAAAAAATTGATGGTGGTGTATATGGTAAATCCATCACTGACCCGTGTCTGGGTTGGGAAAAAACCGAGCGTCTATTGCTTGATTTGGCCGAAATGCTGTAATAAAAAAGAGTGCCCTATGGCACTCTTTTCAGTTGCAAATCATTTATCAATCTTGAAACTCTCTACGGCCTTTATCATATCCTGAGCCATATCCGCCAGAACACCACTGGCACTTTCGATTTCACTCATGGTAGCTGTAAGCTCTTCAGAAGCAGCGGATACGCTTTCTGCCTCTGAGGATACCGAAGCACTCTTACCGGAAACGCCTCGAATAGCATCTTCAATGGTTTTGGTATTCTCGCTAAGACGGTTGACAATGCGATTCATCTCACCGGCTTCATCGGCCACCTTGCTGACCATAGCGGCAATTTCATTGAAGCTGTCACCAGACTGCTGTACTACGTTGGTACCGGACTCAACCTGGCTAACCCCCTGCTGCATAACATCTACAGCCTTTTGACTCTTTTCCTGTACCGAGGTAATCAGACTGGCAATTTCATTGGCGGATTCACTGGACTGTTCCGCCAATTTACGAACTTCATCAGCAACTACAGCAAATCCCCGGCCATGCTCACCGGCCCGGGCTGCCTCAATTGCGGCATTGAGCGCCAGCAAATTAGTCTGGGCCGCAATAGCGGATATGGTATCAACGATCTTCCCGATTCGTTCAGATTCCTCACCTAACTCGGCAATAACCGTTGCTGATTCCGTAACAGATTTTTGGATAAGCTTCATCTGTTCCACGGCTTCCGTGACGGTTTTAGCCTCGGAGGCAGCTTTTTCCTGTGTGGTCTTAACCACTTCACTGGAATGCTCTATGGTGGTAACAAAACCGTTCATATGATTACCCAATGATTCTATCTGTCCGGTAGCCGTCTCTATGGACGTAAACTGCTCCGAGCAATCCCCGGCCACCTTGACCATGGAATTGGCCACTGAACCGGAAACATCTGCTGACTGGGTAGCATTGTTATTAAGCATGGAAACAGAATCCGTTACCTGCAAAGCGGTATTATGAACCTTCTGCATCATCTTGCTGACATTATTTTGTAATGTGCGCAAGGCCTTATGCATATCCCCAATCTCATCGTTAGAATCATTGGCCGGATTATCATTTCTATCTCGGCGGAAATCACCAGTAGCCAATATTTTCAACCGTTCAGTAACATTGATAATTGGCTGGGTAATACGGCTGGCAAAAATATACGCAATGCCGATGAACAACACCTGTAAAATCAGTACAAAAACACATATTTTAATTATGCTGGCCACCATAGCTTCGTGGGCTGAAACACTCTGCTCTTCCACCAATGTATCAATGGAATCAATCCAGACACCCGTACCTACAACCCACTTATATGGTTCAAAGGCCAAGGTGTAGTTTCTCTTAGGCAACGGAGTAGTTTCCCCTGGCTTGGCAAACATCAAATCCGTAAAACCGCCTTCTGGCTTTCTACCATTAGCCAGCATCTCTTCAATAAAATGTGTTCCATTAGGGTCCACTAAATGGAGTCTGTTTTTACCCTCGGAATCCCGGCCTAAAAGCACTACGTTGGTACCATCATATGTATCAACCCAAAAATAACCGGCGCCCCCGTCATAACGCATGCTTCTGACCCGATCAGCAGCTTCCTTTTTGGCTTGTTCTTCCGTAAGCACGCCACTTTGCTGTAAACTGTAAACGTATTTTATAACGGAAATAGCACTTTCAGTTTGGTCCTTAAGCTGTTTTTCCACATCCTTGGTTAAGGTCTAGCGATAATTTTCCACCTGCCGCTCCGTTTCCTCCACCATATTCCAAAGCATCATGGAACTGATACATACCGTAGTCAACAGCGAAATCACGACTACGACAAAGATTAACTTATTACGTAGGGAAAACTTATTCATTTGCAATCCTCCTTACTCAAATTTACAAATATATTCTCATACTTCCAAAAAATACTGCCCCTGGAACTAAACTGTTTTTCTTGCTTTCCCCACCTTTCCGCGGTTTATTCAATAATTCTCGTCAACAAATTCATTTGTATATCCCCTGAACAGTTCAATATCCGTATCATCCAAATCATAAAATGCCTTATAATAATTTTCTCCACCGATAATTTTCGGAGCAAATTTGCTTAGCAAATCCTCATAACCCTTTTGGGAATCCGCCAGCTCAATCTGATAAACTATTTTGCGGCCTTTATTTTTGAAATTCTCCAAATCCTCCTCAGTCAAGGAACGCTTTCTGGCATATATGGCATAGCCTTGTTTGGTTTTCACCAAATACAAAATCCCCTTGGCCTTCTCCACCGCTTTACGATGCTTTTCTTCCTTATGCAAATGCCGCAAATAGTCCCAAATTTTGCGTATCTGGTCATCCGTTAACGGACTATCATCGGCCACTTCAAACAACTGGTACTTAACCGCAAACTTGTGAATCAAATAGTTAAAGCAGAACAAGGTAGCTTCCGCATCCGCCATAGCAGAATGAGCTGAACCCTCCCGCCATCTGTAGCCACAATTTTCAGCACAGGTCACCAAACTGGGAACATGGTAATAATCCACCCCGGTTTCATCCTTGAACACCGCCCAGTAAAGATCCTTGACATCCATGGCCTTACGGGTTAATTTTTCCATCCCATATTTCTTTAACAATCTGATGTCATTATCAATAGCAAACCCTAATATCATCTCACTAGCATCAAAAATCTTTTGTATATCATCTATATGTTCCGAAAAGTATGGTTTATCCTCCACCATCTTGGGGCTGATACCATGAACCCGTTCGGCAAAATGCCACTTACGAACTTTTTTAGGCTTATAAAGTTGATTGTGAATCAGTTCGCCCTGTTCATTATAAATTGATAATTCTAAAATCTCATTGGACAATCCGGTACTGGTTGATTCAGTATCCAGGCATGCAATATGCATTGTATTTTTTCCCTCACTTGTATAAAAAAATTTCGTCATATATATGTAATTTACTACATAACTTGAAAATTTCCTGCCAACCAAAAAAACTAATATTTTCCATAAAAAAAGCTGTGAAATAAAATATTTCACAGCTTTTTTACATGCAAATTATTATGCGCGTTCGATGTAAGCACCAGTACGGGTATCAATACGGAGCACATCACCCTCATTGATAAAGAGAGGTACACGAACTGCATAACCAGTCTCCAGAGTTGCCATCTTGGTAGCACCAGTTGCAGTATTACCCTTAACACTTGGCTCACACTCAGTAACCTTAAGTTCAACAGAGTTTGGCAGAGTTACACCGATAATACGGCCCTTGAAGGACTGAATGGAAACTTCCATGTTCTCCTGAAGATAATTCAGAGCATCACCCAACTGCTCCTTGTTCAGCTCAGTCTGCTCATAGGTCTCGTTATCCATGAAAGTGTACATTCCGTCAGTCTCATAAAGGAACGCCATACGGGCAGTATCCAGACGAGCCTGTGGCATCTTCTCATTTGGGTTAAAGGTACGCTCGATAACCGCACCAGTCTCTACATTCTTAATCTTAGTACGAACGAAAGCAGCTCCCTTACCTGGCTTTACATGCTGGAACTCTACAACCTGCCATACGCCACCATCAATTTCAATAGTCAGACCGGTACGAAAATCTGTACTTGTAATCATTAGAAAAAACCTCCAATTTTTAAATTGCCTTTTATTTTTAAATTTTATTGTTCTACAGAAAGCTCAATCAATTCCTTGTTGGAAGATGTTAAAACATCATTTGATTTTTCTGTAACCAGTACTGTATCTTCAATACGGACACCGCCCCAGTCCGGTATATACACACCAGGCTCTACGGTAATCAGCATATCAGCCAGGAGATTTTCACACTTGCTGCGTGGTGACAGATGAGGAGCCTCGTGTATTTCCAGTCCTAAACTATGTCCAAGTCCGTGACCGAAATACTCACCATACCCTCGTTGGGTAAGATACTTCCTAACCTCACCATCTACCCCCTTACCGGAAGCTCCTGGTTTCACCAGTGACACTCCCATCAGCTGGGCCTTCAACACTGCATCATAAACATCTCGCTGCTTAGCATCAGCCTTACCCACACAAACCGTACGGGTCATATCTGAATGATAGCCTTCATACACAGCACCATAGTCCATTGTAACAAATTCGCCATGATTAATCAACTTTTCTGTTGCAGTTCCGTGGGGAAGACTCCCCCGCTTGCCGGAGGCCACTATAGTAGTGAATGCCGGACGCATAGACCCCAGTGAACGCATCACATTTTCCAACCGGGCCGCCACGGCATTCTCGCTGATACCTGGCTTTATGAAGGATAAAATATCCTCAAAGGCCTGATCAGCTATGGCCACGGCTTTTTTTATGCAATTTATTTCTTCCTGCTCCTTTATCTGGCGCAAGGAATCTAACTGCAATGAATATAGGGATAAATCCTCTGACAGCCCTTTTTTTATCTGACTGTACCAATCCCATACCAAAGCCGATCCCTCAAAGCCAACTTTTTTTATTCCCAAAGAATTTACGGTTTCAGCCACCTTGGCAAGAAGTCCCCCCTCCTGCTTTACTATCCGAAACAGGGGAGCTTCAGCAGCAGCCTGCTCTATGTAACGAAAATCCGTTACCAGCACTGCATCATTTGGAGAAAGCACCAGCATGGTATCATCACCGGTAAAGCCGCTGAAATAAAACAGATTTTCCAGCTTGCTGATAATCACACCATCGAGATTATTATCCCGCAAAAAATCTCTTAAAGCATTTATTCTGTCCTTAACCATATATTAAAGCACTATCCCTTAGCCTGAATTTTTTTCAGAGCTACAGCCATAGCCCCAAAATAACTGTCTACACCAAAGCCAAGAATTTGCCCCATAACCACCGGAGCAATCACTGAATGGTGACGAAACTCCTCCCGGGTATGCACATTGGAAATATGTACTTCAATTACCGGTACTTTAATGGCAGCAATGGCATCTCTGATGGCAATACTGTAATGAGTAAAAGCCGCCGCGTTCAAGATAATGAAATCAACGCCATTTTGCTGGGCTTGCTGAATAGCATCCACCAGCACCCCTTCGTGGTTGGACTGTAGAAACTCCGTTTCCACCCCCTGGGACAATGCCTGCTTTTCCAGCATCTCATTTATATCCGCCAAGGTTTCCCGACCGTAAATTTCCGGCTCCCGCATACCCAATAAATTTAGATTTGGGCCATGTAATACCAATACCTTACTCATTAAAACCACCTCAAATCATACATCCCGGCGCAAGATTGCATAAGGCTCCACCGGCTGCGTCATCTTCATTTTCACTATCTGCTGCGGATGAGGAGCCACATCTATGGCTTCCCCTTCTTCATTATACATTTCACTCAAAATCATTCGGCCACCAGCCAGGTTGGGCTGAAAGATTTCGATTTCCTGACCAACTTTCATGTTGTTGCGCTGCTCCACCGTGGCAAAACCGCTTTTTTCGTCATAATCAAGAACTAACCCTACAAAATCCGAGGTCTGCTCATAGGAGCTATTACCGTATATCTGGTCATCAGCCGTGGGCTTGTTGTAATAAAAGCCCGTAGTGTACTGACGATGGGATACCTTTCCCAGCTCATCAATCCATTCCTGTTTAAGCTGGAAATGCTCCGGATCCTGACAATAGCAGTCAATAGCCGCCCGATAAGCCTTTACAATACTGGCCACATAGTGAACACTTTTCATGCGACCTTCAATTTTCAAACTGTCTACCCCGCTGGCAATCACATCTGGTAAATGAGGCAACAGACACATATCCTTGGAATTAAAAATATAGGTTCCCCGGTCATCCTCTTCCACAGGAAAATACTGCCCTGGGCGTTTTTCCTCTACAAGAGAGTACTTCCAGCGGCACGGCTGGGCACAGCTGCCCCGATTGGAATCCCGGCCGGTCATATAGTTGCTCATGAGGCAGCGCCCGGAATAGGAAATACACATGGCTCCATGGACGAACATTTCCAATTCAACATCACAGTTTTCCCGGATGGTTTTTATTTCCTCCAAGGACATTTCCCGGGCCAAAACCACTCGGCTGGCCCCCATCTCTGCCCAGGCATTTACCGTTACCCAGTTGGTATTGTTGGCCTGGGTGCTGATATGGATTTCCACATCCGGCGCATATTGTTTGGCATAGGTAAATACCCCTAAATCAGCTACTAATAAAGCATCTACCTGTATTTCATTCAAAAAAGCTAGATATTCCGGCAATTTTTCCATATCACTGTTATGAGGATATATATTTACCGTAACATAAACCTTTTTATGAAGCTTATGGGCAAAAGCCACTGCTTCCTTTAACTCATCATAGTCAAAATTTCCCCCAAAAGCACGGAGGCCAAAGGCTTTACCCCCCAAATAAACAGCATCAGCCCCGTAAATAAGAGCCATTTTCAGTTTTTCCATATTGCCTGCCGGGGCCAAAAGCTCCGGTTTTTTCATAGTTAATCACTCTCCACTAAGTCGCACACGCTGGCTCACTGCCAAGCCATCGCCATCTTCCCGAATGGTTGTGGAAAATTCCTGGTTGTTGGTAACCATATCAATATATTCCCGCAACCGTTTGACAATGGTTTTAAAACGACGGGGGCATTCCACATTCCCCATTACATAGCCACGAAACAGCACATTATCCGCCAGCACCATGGCATCATCAGTTAACAAAGGATACACCTTCCGAAAATAATCCGGATATTGTCCCTTGGCCGCATCAATAAACACGAAATCGTATTTTCCCTGCAGCTTCAAGATATTTTCCCCGGCGTCTCCCACATGAATTGTTATCTTATCCCGATATGGGGAACGCTCAATATAGGCTTGGGCAATAGCTGCCCGCTCTTCCGACAGCTCCAAGGTATCAATTTCCACATCTGCCGCTGCTTCTTGAGCTATAAGCAAGGTGGAATAGCCGATGGCCGTGCCAATTTCCAGTACCCGGTGAGGCCTTTTACCCCGCACCGTTTCCAACAAAACCGGCATTCCTTTTTCATTGATTATAGGAATATTATTTTTCCGCCCGTAGGCTTCCATTTCTTGTAATAATTCAGAAAAAATCTCCATTAACGAACCTGATCCGCCTTTGCTAAATGCTCATCAAATGTATTTGTATAATAAGTATTACCGTTACGGTCGGCCACAAAATACAGATAATCCGTATCAGCTGGTTCCAAAACCGCCTTTAAGGAACGTAAACCCGCATTAGCAATTGGCCCTGGTGGCAATCCATAGTTTTGGTAAGTATTGTATGGAGAATCAATCTTGGTATCTTCAACGGACAAATCCTCTTTTGGCTCCCCTAAGATATACTGAATGGTCGCACAGCTCTGAAGAGGCATATTTATCTTAATCCGCTTCCAAAATATCTGGGAAATCAAGGACAAATCACTATCGTACAGGGCTTCCTTTTCGATAAGGGAGGCCATGGTAGCCAGCTCATAAATGGAAATATTCTTGGCGGCTGCCTGCTTACGCATTTCCGGGGTAACCTTGTGGTCAAATTCATCAATCATCCGCTTCATAACGTCCTCAGCGGTGGCATCACTGCTAAATTCATAGGTATCCGGGAATAAAAATCCCTCCACCGTATAAGTTACTGCCGGATTTTTTTCCATATAACTATATGGCGCATAGGTTTTGGCCAGCTTCAAGAATTCCTTTTCATCACAAATTCCCTGCTCATCCAATCGCTTGGCAATATCCTTTACATTAAAGCCCTCGGGAATAGTCACCCGCATGGCCACAGTTTTGCTGTTCAACAGCACGGAAATCGCTTCCCCGGCAGTCATATCCTTATTCATGGCAAAGGTACCTACCCGAAACTTGGCATCTGCCCCGTTTAGCTTGCTGGCAATCCAAAACTTGGTGGAAGAGGAAATCACACCTTTTTCCACCAACATTTTACCGATGGCATCCGATCCCATCCCCGGAGCTACCCGCACATAAACGACATCCTTATTTTTGTTTACCTCAGCATTGGCTGGAACCCGCAAGCTGAAGCCTATCATGGTAAAACAGATAATAAACAGTGCAAAGACCGCCCCGGCACCTATTATAAGTTTCCGCTTTTTGGCAGCAATTTCCTCGGCACTGGCCTTGGCATCATAGGATATCATATCAGTTATGTATTCCTTTAATGAATCTTTGATATTCTTAAAGTCCACCATATTCACCCCAAAATATTAGTTACAAACACCATCTTATTTTATCACAGACCCAAACAATGTAAAAGGACGATTGCCAAAAAAGCAATCGCCCCAAGAAATTATAGTTTATTCAGCTTCCAGCTCGTCACAAATCCGGTTGTATTCCTCCACAACCTTATCAAATTCTTCTTCAGGGAAGTCTACTATATAAACATCTTCCCCTTCTTCGTCTTTGGTGATTTTGGCTATAGTGACATTTTCCTCTTCATCAAAGTCCTCGTCACCTTCCGTATTAAGCCCTACCAAGAGAGCATACTCTTCACCATTCAGTGGAATGCGCATCTCTTCCGCAAAATGCCGCTCATTGCCAGCCTCATCGGTAAAGGTTACGATAATTGGCTCGTAATCCATCATTTCATCATCCATCTTGTTATCTGCCATACTTTCTTCTCCTTTTCTTTTTCTCAAACCTTACTATCCAGCCAACCTTGCAAAATAAACACCGCCGCCATTTTATCAACGACCTTTTTGCGTTTTTTACGACTTACATCCGCTTCCAGCAAGGACCGGGTGGCTGCCACAGTGGACAGGCGCTCATCCCAAAGGACTATATCAGCATCCGGAATTACCTTTTTTATTTCCTCGCAAAACTCTTTGACGAACTCACAACGAGGACCTTCTGTGCCATTCATATTGCGGGGATAGCCTACGATTAATTTCCTGGTTTCATATTCCTTGGTAAGCTCCACCAAACGATTCAAATCATTCTCCAAAGTGGAACGACGAATAGTCTCCACTCCCTGGGCTGTCATCCCCAACAGATCACTCACCGCAATACCGATGGTCCTGTCACCTATATCCAGGCTTAATGCTCTTTCCATCAATGCTTCTCCAAGTAGGACCGAATAAGTTCCTCTAAAATTTCATCCCGCTCCAGGGTACGAATCTTCTTTCTGGCGTCCTCAAAGCTGGTAACATAGGTAGGATCCCCGGACAAAAGATAACCCACCAGCTGATTAATTGGATTATAGCCCTTCTTTTCCATGGAAAGACAAGTACTGCGAATTATATTTTCTGCTTTATTTTCATCGGCACCAAACCGAAACATCATGGTTTCTTCATTAACCATATTCAACACCTCCATTTTCATACCTTTCGTCATTTATGATACCACAATACTATGAAAAAAGACAGTAAAGTTAAAGAAAGCACTGACAAGAAAAACTGGGCATCCCTTTATGAGACACCCAGCTCAATAATTAATTCTCAAAAAATTACTTCAGAATTTCTTTTAATGTGGCAAAAATTTTATCGATGTCAATAGGCTTGGCCAAATGAGCATTCATCCCCATGGCAAAGGCCTTATCCTGATCCTCCTTAAAGGCGTTGGCGGTCATGGCCACTATTGGAATATTCGCTTTGGCCTCATCATCCATATTCCTTATTCTTTGGGTAGCTCCATAGCCATCCAGATTTGGCATCTGAATATCCATGAGGATAAGGTCATAATAACCGGCTTCCTTCTTGGTAAGCATATCAAAGCATTCCATGCCATCAACGGCCCGTTCTATTACAAAACCGGCATCCTCCAATACAGCTATGGCAATTTCAGCATTGAAGTCATTATCCTCCGCCAGAAGAATCCTCTTGCCAGTAAAATCCAGTGTTTCAGCCTGAACACTGCTATCAGAGGAGACTGTTGGAAGTTCACCAATCCGATATGGAATACTAAAAACGATTTCCGTGCCCTCACCCAACTTACTGTTAACGGTGATTGTGCCTCCCATCCGGTCCAGGATACTTTTAACAATAGCCATACCCAGACCTGTCCCCTGAATACCACTTTGGGTGCTGTTGCGATCCCGGGAGAACTGTTCAAAGATTTCTTTGACAAATTCCTCGGACATACCTATGCCTGTATCCCGCACGGTGTATTCCAGATAACATTCCTCGGCGGTTTTACCAGGCAGCTCCTTGACTCCCGCAAATACACTTCCCCCATCTGGCGTATACTTAACCGCATTGCTGACAATATTCATTATAACTTCAGACATGTGGGTTTTATCCATATAGAGATGCGGATGCTGAATATCACAGGAGCTGGACAGATGCAAATTCTTTTTCTTGATTTCTCCCTCAAAAACCGTCAGGCAGCTATTAAACATTTCCACCGCATCCGTCAGGTCTTCACTGATAACCAGCTTTTTGTTTTCAATGCGGGCCATTTCCAAAACACTGTTTAAAATATCCAACAGCTGGTTGCTGGCCACCCGAACCTTTTGGCGATACTCCTTGTTCTTGGCCTCATCCCCTGGATTACGCTCCTCCAATTCCGTAAAGCCAATTATGGCGTTGAGTGGCGTTCGAATGTCATGGGTCATATTAAACAGGAAGGTTGTTTTGGCATTGTTGGCTCGCTCGGCCTCTTCCCGAGCCTCCACCAATTCCCTGTGCTGCTCCTGCAGTTCCTCATTCAGAGCCTTGGTATTTTTTATCTGTATTTCCTGCTCGACGGTAAATTCCTCCAGACGAGCCTGCTGATCCTGCAGTTCTGTATTGAGGGCTGAAATTTCCTCCACCTTGTCCGACAATTCCTGACGCTGATTTTCTGTCTCCCGGAGATGTTCACGGTTGTGTTTATTTTCCCGGATAACAAAGAACATAATCAGGGTAAAAAGCACAACCAGTATTACCACCGGCAGCCAGATATTTTTCTCAAGAAAATCCAGCAAGGTCATTTCATGCTTTGGCATGTAGTTATAGGCGTAATTAATGGCCGCATCCTTATCCACAAGACTAAGACCATGATTTAATATACGCATTACTGCGGCATTGGCATTCAGACAGGCAAAACCCAGTCCCACATCTCTGGTAAGTGGGGCAATATTTAATTCCTTAAATCTTTCATCACTGCGCAATAAATACTCGGTTCTGGCGGCACTGACAATGGTAACATCAGCATCCCCCCGCAGAACGGCATTCACACAGTCATAAACATTGTCACCGCGAATCTTCTTATTACCTGGATAATGCACAGTCACAAAGGAATTCATTACTCCATGCTGCCTAGATACAGCAATGGTGGCTTTGGTCATATCCGGGTATTCACCAGTATATAACAGATTAAAATTGGAATTTATCACCGAATAACTTGGCACCATGCCATTTTTCTCTGCAATCCAATAATTGGACAGGGTCGGAAAAACCACATCCACCTCGTTATCGTATAAGGCTTGCTTGAGATCAGCCGCTGTTTTATATCCCTTATACTCAAATTTAATGTCAGTAATTTTCAGGGCCGCAAAAATTTCCGGCAAAACGTCCTTTATAACACCATTAACCTTTCCGTCTTCATCCGTGTAGCTGTACGGCGGATAATCATTTATGTAGCCTACCCGCAGGGTATCGTGCTCCGCCAGCCATTTGCGCTCTTCCGTGGATAAAATCGTCGTAAAGGAGGTACGTCTGAACCATTTTCTTGACAGCTCCACATTAAAATCCGGATTTTCCTGGTACAGCTTACGCTGAGCCCGATTAAGATCTGCCAAAATATCTGGCCGCTGCTTATTAACTACCATATAAGCATCCGCCGTACCAGCCTCCAAAAAGACCTCAAAGCCCATGTTGTCAAAGGCATTGTATCCTTCAGCAATCATCACATCAATGGAGCCGTTTTTCAGGGCTTCATCCCGATATTTCATATCCTCAAACTCGACAATTTCCGCTTGAAGATGATTAGTATTTAAGAATTTTTCTACCACCTTAATTTGGGCCCCAGTAAGAGAACCAATCCGCTTGCCGTTTAGACTTTCCGGCTCCTGGGTAATGGTTTCATTAGCGGCCAATTTGTAGAATAAGTATTGTCCCACCAACATCGGATCATTAGGATAGCTGATCACTGCTTCCCGCTCTGAGCGGTAAGCCAAGCCACCCAGCAGGTCGATTTCCCCCTTCAGCAGCTTTTCATACAGTTCTCCATAAGTGCCATACACATATTCATATTTCCAGTTGGTTAGCAACTTAATTCGCTGCAAATAATCAAAGGCATAACCGCTTTTTACCGCATCATCCGTGGAGCCGGTAGAAAAGCCTTCTTCCTCATAATATCCCACTCGCACCGTTTTTTTCGTCATTGGCGGATACGGATGTTGCCGGCATGATTTTAAACACACCAAAAAGACAGGCCAACACCGTGAGCACGCATAACAAGTTTTTCAAATTAAACCATTTCAAGTACCGTTTGTTGGCATGTCGCAATTCCCGCACCCCCTGGAGAGCCTTTTTCAACTAATGAAGCACATTTTTCAATGCCTTAAAGATCTTCGTTACATCAATCGGCTTGGCCAAATGGTCATTCATGCCCATGGCAAAGGCCTTTTCCTGGTCCTCCTTAAAGGCATTGGCAGTCATGGCAATTATTGGAATATTGGCCAAATCCGGATCATCCAATTCTCTAATCTTACGTGTTGCCCCATAGCCGTCCAAATTTGGCATCTGGATATCCATGAGAATCAAATCATAATATCCCGCCTCATGGTTGGTGAGCATATCAATACATTCCACACCATCCTTGGCCCGCTCTACCTCCAAGCCACTCTCCTCCAAAATGGTAATGGCGATTTCCGCATTCAGATCGTTGTCCTCCGTCAAAAGAAGCCGCTTGCCGCTAAAATCAACTACTTCCAGCTGCTTTTCTTTATCAACAACCATTGACTGGGCCTTGCCTATACGATGAGGTATGGTAAATACAATTTCTGTACCTTCACCCAGCTTACTTTTAACGGTAATTGTACCGTTCATTTTATCCAGAATGCTCTTAACAATGGCCATACCAAGGCCTGTCCCCTGAATACCGTTTTGGGTAGAATTATAGGCTCTGGTAAATTGCTCAAATATTTCACTGACAAACTCCTCGGACATGCCAATGCCGGTATCCCGCACCACAAATTCAATGTTGCATTCCGCTTCATTGGCCCCTGGCAACTCCTTTACTCCAACAAAAATGGTACCGCCCTCCGGGGTATATTTAACGGAATTACTGATAACATTCATTACCACTTCTGATACATGAATTCGATCCGTGTACAGGAACTGATGCTCAATATCAAAGGAGCTTTCGAACTTCAAATTCTTCTTCATCATTTCCCCTTCAAAAACTGCCAGCCAGGAATTGAAGAGTACATTGAAGTCCACCACTTCCTCATCAATAATCAGCTTGTTATTTTCAATTCGGGCCATTTCCAGCACATTATCCAAAATATCCAACAGCTGGTGACTGGCCAATTTAACCTTTTTACGATACTCCTTATTATGCTCCACATTATCCGGATCCCGTTCAGCCAGCTCCGTAAAGCCAATAATGGCATTCAGTGGAGTACGAATATCGTGGGACATGTTAAACAGGAATGTGGATTTGGCATTGTTGGCTATTTCAGCAGCCGCCATTGCCTCTTCCATGCGGGCATGCTGGGTCTGGAGTTCCTCATTAAGGGCTCTGGTTTCCTCATACTGCTCCTCAGTTTCCCGCAAATGTTCCTGATTTCTCCTGTTTTCCCGGGCGATAAAGAAGATAATCAAAGAGAACAGTACTACTAAGCCTCCTACAGGAACCCAAACATTTTTCTTTAAAAATTCCCCGATAGACATATCATGGCTTGGCAAATAAGCATAGGACCGGTTAAAGATATAATCCTTATCCATAAGGCTGAGACCATGATTTAACACTCCTATCCCTTCCGACTCGGAGTTAAGGCCCACAAAGCCTATGGCAGTGTCACTGTTCAATTGGGCAATATTCAAATCCTTATCCTTATCCCGCAATAAATACTCTGCTCTAATACTGCCCACAAGCATTACATCGGCTTCTCCCCGGGAGATAGCATTAATACATTCCTCATCGGAGCCGTAATACTGTGCCTTATTGTTAGGATAATACACCGCTCTGTAGGAATCCATTACACTATTTGTCTTGGAAACAGCAATCCTGGCCTTGCTCATATCCGGGTACTCGCCCTTATACAAGATATTAAACTGGGTATTAATCACCGGATCCGTTGGCAGCATATCCGCTTTTTCAGCTATCCAATAGTGGGAAATTGCCGGGAATATAACATCAACCTCGTGATTCTTCAATGCTTTGGCCAGCTCCTCAAAGGAGTCATAGCCCTTGTACTGTACATCTATATCCCAAATATTTAAGGCCTTAAAAATTTCCGGCACAATATCCTTAACAACACCATTTACATTTCCATCCTCATCGAAGGCACTGTAAGGAAGATAATTGTTAAAGCAGCCCACCACAAAGGTTTTATGCTCCGCCAGCCATTTTCGTTCTGTTGTGGACAAATTAGTGGTAAAAATAGTGCGCTTAAACCATTTACGGGTAAGATCCGAGATAAAATGCGGATTTTCCAAATTCAGCCTATGCTGGGCCCGATTAAGGTCCGCCAAAATATCCGGGCGAGCCTTATTTACAACTAAATAAAAATCCGATGTTCCGGCCTCAAAGCATACCTCCAACTTCATATCCTTGAAGGTATTGTAGCCTTCCGCCAGTATAACATCCACATAGCCCCGTTTTACTGCCTCATCCTGTTCCTTTAAGTCATCATAAACAACCACTTCTGCCTGAATGTTATGGGTAGATAAATATTTTTCCACCACCTTGACCTGGGCGCCGGTTAGTACACCAATCCGTTTGCCATTCAAGGATTCCAATTCCGATGTGACATACTCATTGGAGGAACGTTTAAAAAACAAATATTGACTGGCTCCCATAGGATCCTGCGGATAACTGAGCACAGCCGTACGTTCCGGTTTGTAAGCTAAGCCCGCCAACAAATCAATTTCACCATTTATCAGCTTCTCATATAACTCTCCATACGGGCCATATACGTATTCATACTTCCAGTTACTGTATAATTTCAGACGCTGATAATAATCATAGGCATAACCACTTTTAACGGCCCCATCATCGCCACCCATCTGGATGCCGTCCTCTTCATAGTAGCCCACCCGAACTACCTTTTCCACCGTAGCATCAGCGATCATTGTCGGCATAAATTTAAACACGCCTAAAAAGCAGGCCAGCATCGTAACCAGACAAAACAATATCTTTATAGTAAAATACTTTGAACACCTTACACGTCCATAACGCATTTTCTGCACCACCCATATATCACTATCACAAGTATTATTCCACTGTTAATGCTAAATAATTCTTCACCAAATACTTTAATTCCTGCCTTTGAAAATTTTTCTCTATTATTATGAATTAAAAAATGAACAATTGTGTTATACTATCAAGGTGATTTTTTAAAATTTATCGGAGGACTTTATGATTACCAAAGAATTGATTGCCGAAATAAATGCCCTGGCCCAAAAGCAGCGCACAGTGGGACTGACCCCTGAGGAAAAGGAACGGCAGCAATCCCTGCGACAAGCTTATTTGGTAAGCTTTCGGGAGAATATGAAATCCGTTTTGGATAACATTGAAATTGTGGACGAACTGCCCAAAAACAAACTTAACTGATATTTTTCCCCTTCCTAAGAACTATTTCCTAAAAGAATTAGAAATTTTCAAAAAATTTCTTAAAATACCCTGTATACATGAGTCGGTTTCGTTGACAAAATTTATCATACAATTTATACTTGACTTAGAGATTGCTTGTTAGGGAATAAGCATAATAACTCGGGGGAATTTAATATTTTAAGGAGATGTTCTGGTATGTCGTTTTTGGAAGGTATTTTCGGTTCCAGCTCTCAAAACAACCCAGCAAATGCTTGTGAAGTTAGCGGAGCTAATGCACCAGGTGGTCCGGTAAAAATTACTGAAACCGTTCTTCGTGATGCTCATCAGTCACTTTTGGCAACCCGTATGCGAATTGGTCAGATGCTTCCGCAGTTAGAGGCTCTGGACAAGATTGGCTATAACGCCTTGGAGGCATGGGGCGGCGCAACCTATGACAGCTGTCTGCGGTTCTTGGATGAGGACCCATGGGAACGCCTTGATATTTTAAAGGCTCATTTAAAGACTCCTATTCAGATGTTGCTGCGTGGTCAGAATCTCTTGGGTTACAACCATTATTCCGACGATGTAGTTCGTGCATTCGTAAAGAAAGCTTCTGAGCATGGTGTTGGCGTGTTCCGTATTTTCGACGCTCTGAATGATGTCACCAATCTCCGTACAGCTATCGATGCTGCCCTGAACGCCAAGGAGCATCCACATGTACAGGGATGTCTTGTATATACCATCAGTCCGTTCCATACCAATCAAACCTTTGTTGATTTGGCACAGGAACTGAAAAAAATGGGAGTTCATTCCATCTGTATCAAAGACATGTCCGGTCTCTTAAAGCCTTATGTGGCTGAAGATTTGGTAAAGAAGCTGAAATCTCAGGTTGGTCTGCCTGTTGAGCTCCACACCCACTATACTTCCGGTTTTGGCTCCATGACTTACTTAAAGGCCGTGGAAGCCGGTGTTGATATTCTTGACTGTGCTTTGTCTCCATTGGCCAATGATACTTCCCAGCCTTGTACCGAGACCATGATTGCGGCTTTGGAAGGAACTGCCAGAGACACCGGTCTGGATCGTCAGGCTATGGAACCTATTGCCAAGCATTTCCTGGGTGTTAAAAAGGAAATCATGAAAGAATTCAACCTCCCTGGCTACTTTGATGTTAATCCAAAGGTATTGGATTTCCAAATTCCGGGTGGTATGCTCTCCAACATGGTTAATCAGCTGAAGGAAATGGGTGCTGCTGACAAGTATCAGGAGCTGCTGGATGAAATGCCTAGAGTTCGTGAAGACCTCGGCTTCCCACCATTGGTTACCCCATCTTCCCAGATCGTTGGTACCATGGCTACCATGAATGTAATTATGATGGCTAATGGGCAGCCTCGTTACACCATGGTTCCTAATGAGGTTAAGGACTTGGCACGTGGTAAGTTTGGTAAGACTCCAAAGCCTGTTAAGCCTGAAGTTCTGAAGGCTATGAAGATTAAGCCTGAAGATATGATTACTGACTGTGCCGTGGCTGATGCCAAGGAGCCAAAGGTTGCTGATTTCAAGCAGCAGCTGGCTGAAGCAGGTTATCCAAACGCTTCGGAAGAGGATATCCTCTCCTATGCTCTGTTCCCACAGGTTGCATTGGAATTCTTCAAAAAACATAGATAAGATTTATCCCATAACAAAAGGCTATCGCATTTGCGATAGCCTTTTATGCTGCACATATTAATGTGCAAATTTTAATCATGTTGAGGTCTTCCCTTTACTTTCTCCACAGCATTCTGAACACAGCAAATAAATTCCACTTGTTTGCCTGTATCGAAAGCGTGTACCTTGCTTAATACTTCCCCTTTAATGGTACTTACATATTTAGGCTTCATTTGATTCAAGACCAGAGCTTTTATATCAGCCCGACACTGAGGGCACCGACAAATATCAGGAATATCATCGAGTGCCTTGTCTAAATTCATCTCGACGTAAACTTCCGTCACATTTTTTACATCCTCGGCCACACTTCTCATCCTTTCATTATGTCAATCAACAAACCCGAGCATATACATATATAATCCCATTCTTGTATATTTGACATTCATATCTGATTTTCCTTTTTTATCATCAGATATTTTTTTGAAAGAATCAGTTTTTATACTGCCAATCACAGGCATATTTTTCTATGAAATCAATGGTAGTAAACAATATAAGTCCCAATAGACTCAAAACTACTATTCCGGAATACATCTCCAAATAATTCACCCGCAGCCAAGCATCCATGATAAAGTATCCCATGCCATACTGGGTACCAAAGGTTTCGGTAAAGAACAATACGGATATAGCCGTGGCCAAGGCTACCCGTATTGCCGTGATAAATTTGGGTAAGGAAGCCGGCCAAAGTACCTCAAAGAAAATGTCTTTAAAAGAAGCCCCCAAGGAATACAAGGGGTAATAGGTCTCGGTAGGAATCGCTCTAATACCGTCCCGGACTGCCACTACTACCTGAAAGACAATAATCAAAAAAATCATAAAAATCTTGGATAAATCCCCCACTCCGAAAAGCAGCATTAAAATCGGCAACAGGGCAATCTTCGGTACTGGATAAGTCAGATACACCACCGGGGCCAAAAATTTATCCGTCTTGGGGAAATAGCCCATCAAAACTCCCATAGGCAAGCCCACGGCCACAGCCAAAAGCAGGCCGGCCACAATCCGCCACAAGCTGTACAGACTGTGAATAGCAATATATTGCATAAATATATCCGCCAGATTTTCTACCACCCGAACCGGCGACGGTATAATGGGCAAATCGACAATCTGAGCCACCACAAACCATATTGCCGTCAGAACCACAGCTGCCAGCAGATACCACATACCAACTAATTTTCCCATGCCTGATTCCAATCCTTTTTAACAGTGTTCCGAAGCTTTAAGCTCATGGCGAAAAATTCCGGGTCCTGCCGAATATCTTTTCCGCCAAACAGAGGATTATCCAAAATCATACTGATGTTACCGGAATTAGCTGACAAAACAGCTATCCTTTGTCCCAAATAAAGGGCTTCTTCCACATAATGGGTAACAAATATGGTAGAAACATTGAATTTGTGCCACAGCTTGAGGAAAATATCCTGCATTTCCTCCCTGGTGATTGCATCAAGAGCGGAAAAAGGCTCATCCATTAATAATACATCTGGCTGCAAGGCAAAAACCCGGGCCAAAGCCACCCGCTGTTGCTGTCCTCCACTAAGCTCTACAGGATAGCGATGTCCCAATCCCTCTATTCCCAACTGGCGCATGAGCTTTTTTAACATTTTTCGATCCAACAGCTCAGGAGCCCGCTTTATTTTCATACCCAGGCGAATATTGTCGTAAACCGTTCGCCAAGGCAACAAGCCATAATTTTGCGGCATAAAGCCAATGGTCTGTTTCTTGGGATTTACTTCCTCACCATTTATATGCACTGTTCCCTCATAATCAGGAATAAGGCCGGCAACCACCTTCAACAGGGTAGATTTACCACAGCCGGAGGGACCAATAATGGCCAAAGTTCCCCCATCAGGAACCATGAGATTTATTCCGGAAATAGCCGTATAAATATCGCTGTCTGATTTATATTTCACCGACAAGTTTTCTATACTAATCATAATCTGCCATTATTTAAACAAATCTACTACCACATCATCATAGGTGTATTCCTGCTTAATAAGTCCCTTACTGTTCATCCACTTCATACAGTCGGTAACATCCTTGTCATTTGGCAAGCCAGCCTCCCGATATTTTGGCAGCTTTAATGCTGTCTTGGCAATTTCCGGGAAGCCACTCTTTTGGATGATGAGCTCCATGTATTCAGACTGTGGGTGCTCATTAAGGAATTTCACTGCCTTATTATAGGCCCGGTAAAAGGCCTGTAATTCGCTTTTCTTATCCTTTACACATTTGGCGGTAAACATCATAACCCCAGGATTAATTCCCAGCTTCTCAGAGTCGGTAATAAACTTACAGCCATTAGCTACAGCGATGCTGCCCATTGGTTCCGGCAAAGTAGCTGCTGCCAATTTACCATTCTGAAGCATCTCCAACCGGGTAGGTATCTGAGGAATTACCACCTTGTTGATGCTCTCTTCCTTCATATTTTGCGACAGGGAAATCTGATCTGTAACGTATTCAATAATGGTGTTTTTGGACACCGCTACATCCTTGCCCACCAAGTCCTTGGGACTGGTGACCGATTCATTCTTACCGGCAATCAGCTTGTAGTTGCCCTCAGTATGGGAAGTAACCTTTACATCAAAGCCACCACTTTTGGCAAAGGCTACTGCCAACAAATCGGAAATTGCTCCGTCAAGATTACCGCTCTGCAGAGCTGCATCTCTGTCCATAGCGCTCTTAAACTGCTGTATATCTACCTTAAGACCTTCCTCAGCAAAATAGCCCTTTTCCTGGGCAATAATAATCGGAATCGAGTCAATATCCGGCATAACCCCTACGGTGAGGGTCTTCATTTCGCCACTCTGCTTAGTGGAGCAACCACCAATAACCATGGTCAAGGCACACAACAGTGCCATCACAGACAATACATACTTTTTCAAGATTGTTGCCTCCCCAAAATTACTTCATAATACCCTGAACCACTGATATTCCCTGAGTTACATAATAAGCAATGCTATCAATCAGCCCCTTATTTTCATTGTAAACCCGTTCAGCATCTTCCTTGGTCTTAATAGCCTTTTGGCGCATAGACTCAAGCTCATCCAGCTGCTGATTCACCTCATTGTAGGCTTCCTTGGCATCCTGAATGGACTGATTTATCTCCGCCAGCTTGTCGGTAGCGGATTTTTCCTGCTGGGATAAATCCTTGGCATCCTTCTTCTCCTGAGCTTCCTTACCAGTCACCTTGTCAAAGACCTTCTCCATGCCTGACTTATCCTTCTGGTTTTTATCCATCTGCTCACTTTTACCCTTCAGGGTATCGGCCTCTGACTGGGCATTTTTCTTCTGCTCTTCCAAATCCTTGATTCTTTGGTTTAACTCGGCCCGACGTTCGCTAAGACTTTCCTTTTGCTCCGCTGTGGCCCGCACATTCTTATCCGATTGTTCCTGCTGCTGTTTATAGGCTGCTTCTCGGCTATTATGGTCACTGACATAGCCGGAAATAAACAATCCCACCGCCATAGCGGCAATAAAGGCGATTAACAGCAACAGTACCGTCTTGGCACAACCACCCTTTTTCTTTGGAGGAGGATTACTTCCAGGCATCTGTTGCCGCTGGAAGCCATCGTTAACTCCTCCCTGATAAGCTGTCCCCTGACGATGATTGTTAACGTTGACCGGCTCCAATTGTCTTACCCGGCTATGATTAACCACCTGGGTATCCTGACCAAGCATATCATCGGTTATCTTGGGCATGGGCTGGGTTTTATCTAAATTATCACTCATTTAATCATCCTCTAAAAAATCACTTAAGATGGGAGTTAACCTGACGGGTTAACAATTCCGCTTCCTTTTCCAAGGTTCTGGCCTGCTTTAAGGAAGAATCCGCACTGCGTATAGTGGTGGCATTTTTATCATCCATCCATTTGGCATAGCCTTCTGCATAAGCTATATGTAAATCACAGATTTTAATTCTCAAACGATGCAAGGTCCCGGCGGCGGCTGGTACCTTCATATCCTCCAGCTCTTTTTTGCGGGACTGCCACTCCGTCAAAACATCCGACTCCATAATCTTCTTGAGTTCCTTGCGGGTGTCGGTACTGCCCAGAGAGCCTCCGGCCAAAACAGACTTTACTTTTTCCTCCAAAGAAGCTGTTTTTTCATCATGTCTGTTCATAATAGCCGCAGACTGTTCCAGATACAGCTTTACATGCTGACGACGGGAATTATTAACCAAACCAATAAAGTCCTTGAAATTGGTTATTTCATACACCTGCCAGCCACCGTCATCTTTTTTGACTAATTCCACATCAAGAACATATTCTTCCCCGGCTTCTTCTTGATATACTTGAATTTTCGCAATGGCAGTACCAGTTTCATTGTCCACCGCCATGCTTTCCAGCCGACGAAAAGCAATTGCTCCTATACCAGAGCGTTCGACAATCATATCTGCGTCAACGGTCATACCACCATCAGTCTTACCGGATTTGCTCCACTGACCATATTCCACATAATTGTCTATGGCCATTTTAAGACTCATAACCACAGGCGCTTTAAACATGCGGCTAAAGCTACTGACTGCTTCCTTGGTATCACCGACGGCCGGAATATGGGCCTCTACCAAGCCATCCAACAGGGCATCACTGCTGGCATCCAGCAGATGATCAAAGTCCACATATTTAGCCAGCTTATCCTTGTCATGTTTTTCTATGGATTCGCCAATCATCTTCAAGGCGTACTCCGGCGTATTGGTATAATACGCTGCATACCACCACAAGCCGCCAATTGCCGCCAATCCGGCCACCACAATGACAGCAAACAATCTGTATTTTACAGAACGCACAAAGCTGCCCATAATAACACTTCCCCTATATCTATTCTACTATTATTCCGCCGCCAACGACCTGGTCACCATCATACAGTACTACTGATTGTCCTGGTGTAACCGCTCGTTGCGGACTGTCAAATTCAATTTTTATTCTGCCGTCAGACTGAGGATAAACTGTCCCCTGGCCTTGGCGGGCTCCATAGCGAATACGGGCGTTAATCCGCATTGGCTCTGTTAGTTCATCAAAAGCCAGCCAATTGGTTCGTTCGGCAATAAGGCTTTCCGCAAATACATCCTCATTGCCACTGACAACCACCTGATTTTTTTCCATGTCCAGCCTTACCACATATAGTGGTTTTTCATAGGCTATTCCCAAGCCTTTTCGCTGTCCTATAGTATATAGTGGCACACCCTCATGACGACCAAGGACATTACCCTTGGTATCGACAATGTCCCCTGGCTTCAGGCACTCCGGTCGAAACCGTCTGAGCATGGCCTTGTAATCATCATCAGGCACGAAGCAAACTTCCTGACTTTCCGCCTTCTTAGCCACCACCAAGCCGTATTCTTCAGCTAACTGACGAGTCTCCACCTTGGTATGCTCCCCTAACGGGAACTTGATGTACCTTAACAGGTCCCGTTTAATACGATATAAGGCATAGGACTGATCCTTATGCTTATCCATGCCCATATAAAGACCGTATTCACCCTGGGCATTTTGCTTTATCTGAGCATAATGACCAGTGGCAAAATAATCTGCCCCCAATTCCTTGGCCCGTTCCATCAGGGCACCGAACTTTATCTGAGGATTGCAGGCCACACAAGGATTGGGCGTACGACCTGCTGCATATTCATCCAAAAAGTAATTAATTACCTTGGATTGGAAAATATCCCGAAAATCAGCCACATAATGCTTTATGCCAATTTGCTGGGCCACCTTTTGTGCATCATTTACCGAGCTGAGCATTGCTGCATCTACTTCCGGGGAAAGACAAAAGCCGCGACCTTCATCACTAAGGCGCATGGTTATACCAATTACCTCATATCCTTCTTTCTTTAACAAGGTTGCCACCAGCGAGCTATCAACACCGCCGCTCATGGCCACCGCAACTTTTCCTTTCATGTAAAATCCTCCTTAAGGCATACTAGTCCACTAGATATCATAACATAATTGTTAATTTTTTTCCATTTAACCCCAGGGAAAATATACCTGTATTACAACTTTTCTGTTAAAATTGAACTGGAAATATTCATGAAGGAGCAAGCTATGATTACGGGTATTATCGCAGAATACAATCCATTTCACAATGGACATTTATATCAAATAAAGAAAATACGTGAGCTGCAGGGAAAAGATACCCCAATTATTGCCTGTATCAGTGGCGGGCTAAGTCAACGGGGAGAGCTGCCTGTACTGGACAAGTGGCAACGGGCCAGATTGGCGGTGGAAAACGGTGTCAATTTAGTTGTAGAGCTGCCGGCTATCTTCGTCTGCCGCAGCGCCCAGCATTTTGCCTTTGGCGGAGTATCCTTATTAAATTCCCTGGGTATCGTAGATCGTCTGGCCTTTAGCACCCCGTATCCGGATAGCACTGTGCTGGAAGCAGCCGCCAAGGTTGACATACAGGATTATAAAGATGCTCTTACCGAACTAATGAAAGATGGTTGTTCCTATGCCAGTGCCACGGCACAAATTATATCCCAGGAGTCGCACATTCCCCTGGATATTTTAAAGGACCCCAATACCATATTGGGAATCGAATATCTGCGGGCCATAAATAAACTAGCCGCCAATCTGCAGCCTCTTACCATAAAACGGGTTGGCACCAACCATACGGAACAGGGAATTAATGAAGGCTATGCCAGTGGCACCGCCATACGCACCCATTTGACCTCTGGTGATTTATCGGACATACAGTCAACTGTACCTACTAATACCTTTAATATGCTTTCGGATAAGGGACGCAGCGTTGATCTTGCCAAACTGTATCCGGCATTACAGCTCAAGCTTCTCACCAGCTCCCCTGACAAGCTGCGTGATATTTATTCCATCAATGAAGGGCTGGAATACAAACTAATGGATGCTGTCTCGGCACCTTCCCTGGAAGAGTTTATCAACAATCTGATAGGAAAACGTTATCAACGCACCAGAATAAATCGCTTGATCATACATCTTCTCCTGGATATTACCCAGGAGACGGTTACCTGCGCCGATAAAGCCGGAGCCACCTATGCCCGCATTTTGGCCTTTGATAAAACAGGAAGGGAACTGATAAAGCAACTTAAAATCACTTCATCAATTCCCCTTATTACCAAAGTAACCCAACATATTAACCGTCGGGACTATATCAACAAAAATTTCGCTGATCCTGTCAGCAAAATGCTGTATTATGACCTGTTAACCAGCCAGCTGGCCGAGCTTTGCTATAACAACAACCAGCTGGATAAGGATTTCACCATCTCACCATTTTTAAATGGTTAAAACCAACTGACTGACCTTAAAAATTTTCAATGAGGTTGTAGCCTTTCCCCATGAGAAAGGTGGCAGTTTCTGGCTCATTGGTTTTAAACACCACCACTGGCTTGCCAGTCTCCCGCTCAAAGGAAATATACAAATAGGAAATATCAATATTAGCCCCATGGATAGCACTGAGAATATTATTGAGGCAGCCCGGGGTATCCTCCATGGTAATGGCAATAACCTTGTCCTCCCGACACTGATAACCGGCCTTCCGCAAGACATCTATGGCCTCATCGGGCTGATCCACAATGAGACGGATAATACCAAATTCCGCACTGTCATTGGCCAGCATGGTATAAATATTGATATTTGACTTAGCCAATACATCCGTAATCTGGAACAAGCCGCCCTCTTTGTTCTCGGTAAATAATGAAACCTGCTTTAACATATAACAAAACCTCCATAGTTTAAATTAACCACTTATCATTCTGTATCCTCAAGCTCCTTCACCGGCTTACGGCCCTGACGGAGCTTTTCTAATTCCAGACCAGGCAATGTGAAGCCCCGGCCCATAACCTCATTGGCCGACATGATTATCATAAAGGCATACCGGTCCACCGCATTTACGATAGCTTTAATTTTGGAAATCTGGGTGGTTTTCACTACCACAAACACAATATCCCGATCGGTTTTGGTATAAGCACCCTGGCCATGAACAAAGGTAACCCCCCGACCCACTTCGTAAATTATTCCATCAGCGATTTCCGCCGACTTATTGGAGACAATCATGACCGCTTTACGATGATTGATACCAGCAATAACCTTATCCGTAATATTAGCGGATACAAACATACCAATCAGGGTAAATAAGGCCTGGGTCACGCCGAAGAGACAACCGGCCACCACCATAATCATGCAGTTAAAAGAAAAAATAACCGCTCCCATATCAAAGGAATAGTATTTTTTCACAATGGCGCCAATGATATCAAAGCCACCGGTACTGCCATCATTACGGAAAACAATTCCATAGCCGATACCACAGAACACGCCTCCAAAAATCGAGGAAAGCATTACATCCTGTACTAAATGCAGGTCAGCCAGATAGTGGGTCAAATCCAAACAAATGGAAAAAATCACCGTACCGGCTATAACATCCATCAAATATCGTCGCCCGAGAAAAATATAGGCAGCAATCAAAAGCGGGATGTTGTAAACAAAGGTCTGAATACCTATTGGTAAGCCCCATAAATACAGTACGATCATGGAGATACCAGTAACTCCCCCAGTCAAAAGATTGGCGGGAACGTAAAACACATTTATGGCTGCACTGCTGATCAGACAGCCCAAAATAATCAATCCATAGTGCTCTGCTAACCTTCTTACTTTCCTCCATCTCAGCCGCATCCGTTCCATCCCCCCCCATTGGAATAATTACTAAACTGCTATTAAAAAGTGTTTGTACAGGTCAATACATAGCTTCTCTTTTCCATTGGATACCCATAAATTTCGCAATAATCCTTGTCAAAAAGATTATATATGGTGAAACTTAAAGACATTCTTTTATCGAATCGCTTGGTAATAGACAGATTATGTACAGCATAGCCTCCAAGCTCCACCACCTGGGTTTCCGCTGGTTTAGCCGCCGGATAGCCGTACATAGCCTTTTGACTGCCGATGAAATTCAGGTCGTACTGTACAGTCCAGCTATCCCGTTCATATTTGTAACCCAAGGACAACATGTGCCGTGGACGATAATCCAACTGATCCGGTAAGGCCACCTTATACCAGTCCCGACTGCCATCCTTGGTGGTATGTTGGTTGGTATAATTCAAATACATCGAGGAATTATCATCAAATTTAAAGGTGTTTTCCCACTCAAAGCCCCAGATTTTCACTCCATTAAGCATAAAGCAATTGAATGGCTTGGTGTGAACAAAGCTGATAAAGGAGCTGTAGTCCTGATAGAAGAGGGACACTTTACTATCCAACTTGTCACTAAATTTCCGGTGCAGGGAAATATCGTAGCCCCAGCCCTTTTCCGGTGCCAAGGACTCCTCTTTGTTATGATTATTCATCATGGCCGGCAAGTTCATTCCCTGATAATACCAGTAAAATTCCACCATGGACGGAGCCCGCCATATACGATTAATTCCGAAGGAAGTGGTGGTCCGGTCATCATTTTTATAAGTGGCATTGATTTTCGGCGACAAACTGCTATCACTAAAGGATTTTACTGCCACAGCCTGTTCATCATCCCGGTCTCCCTTCATGGAATCATAACGAAGGCCATAATCCACAGTCCACCGGTTATCCATCTTCCAGCTGTCCCCTACATATATCCCGTAGTTATCCGCTTTTTGGGATGGATACAAATTGGAAGCTCCCTCAGCGTTACTGTCATACCAGCCATAGCCATAGCGATAACGGGTAAAATCTGCCCCAAAGCTCAGCTCATGCTGGTCGTTTAACACCCTGGTACCATGATAAACATAACCCTGGGATAAGTCAGTAACATTATTGCGCTTAAAGAGTGTTGCTCCAGCCAGGGACTGTTTCAGCTCCTCCATGCGCTCATTTACCTTCCAATAGGTAAATGTATCCGAGCCCTTCTCCCGCTGAGAATTATAGGAAATATTGAAATTATTCCGATTGGTAATAGCCCGGCTGCCGTCTCCGGCCTCATTATCTTTGGCACTGCTGAACCCATCAGCAAACAGGGTCACCGGATAATAGGAATTATAACTGGCCCGAGTAGGATTGTTGACCGTTACCAGCCCCCGGTTGGTACGTATATGCTGAAAATCCACCTTCAAGGTATCTGTAGCGTTAACATGGTAGCGTAAATTGATACCATACTGGCGATTGCCATAATCGGCATTACGAAGAACAGCATCCTTGGTTTCATTAAGCAATTTTAAACCCACATCAAAGAGACCGGAGGTAAAATTATAATCCAAGGCCACCTGACGGTACTTATGACTGCCAATAGAGCGTCTGTAGGTACCACCATTTTGCTGTTTGGTAACAATATTGATTATGCCCCCATTTGTCTGACCATATTTAAGGGATTTAGCCCCCTTGATGATTTCTATCCGCTCAATGGAGCCAAAAGGCATAGCCTCCCAATTGAAGGCATTGCCCCCCATTACTCCGGAATTCTTTTGGGGAACTCCATCTACCAACACGGTAAAACGGCGGCTGTCATGGCCCCGCAGCTTCAATGTCAGATCCTCGGCTCCACCGCCAAAGGACCGGGACTGAACCTGCACACCTGCCACGCCACGCAGCAGCTCCGGCAAAGTCTTGGCTGTCCCTGTATATTTCTCCATATTAATAATGGTATCTGCTTCCGTATTGATAGCCTCATCGCCATATACGGTCACCAATTCATCACCGAAATCCACCTCATTGGCCGCCCAAGCCGTGGAGGTCAATAAACTCAAGCATACTAAGCCACTTAAAATCTTTCTCTTACTCATTTTAATTACCTTGCACTCCTTATTTATCTTAACAGGTCATGATCCAAGAAGGCCTGTTGCAATCGTTTTACAATAAAAGGAATAAATAGCAGCTGGAGAACTATTCCGGCCAGACCGCTGCTTACTCCGGCCAAAACATAGGCCACTGGCTCTGCCTGGATTTGCAGCAGCTCCCCGAACAGCATCAGGACAATAATATCCGTAATCCGGCCACAAATCATGGCTCCCAGCAAGGACACCAGCATCCCTCGTCCCAGCTGTTTATGGATTACGCCTGCTGTCAGGCCATAGACTGCCAGCTCCATTGTCATCATAGGCATGATGGGAAATAAGGGAGGCATACCGGTTGTAAGCCCACTGACCACCGGTACTATTGCTCCAACAATCAATCCGTAGGTTGGCCCCAGCAAAAGCCCGGCCATAAATACCGGAATGTGCATGGGCAAAAATACCCGACCGCTGGCCCCAACCATGTGAAAGGCCACTGGCAGCAGTACTCCCATGGCTACAAACAAACCAGCAAATACGGTTTTCGTCGTCCTCATTTCATTACACCACAATTCATTAAACAAATATTGCCTCTGTCCTCTATTTTGCCATTTATTCCCCTTATAAGCAAGAAAAAATCCACTACCCAGTGGGTAATGGATTAAATAAAAATAATTAACATCAGGCTAGGATATCCACCAGACCACCAATGCCGGTCATGGCCGATACATCAATCGTGTCCATAGCTTCAATCATGCCTTCCATGGCCGTAGTCTGAGTGTCCATTGCCATTTTTAATACCGCTGTATCCAGCTGAGTAGCAGCCTTTTGGTTAGCCATATCCACTGACAACGCGGCAATGCTCATGTAATCCATGAGAGTCACTCTCCTTTCTTGTAAATACGCCAATTAACTGATGCAGCCACTGATGTAATCACAGTACACATTATCATCATAATATCTGCTCCGCCCCGGACAAAGGCTTCCAGAATATTAAGCACTGTAAGCACCACAAATAAGATTGCGGCCCGTTTGTAAAACCTTGGTGTTTTTCCATAGTCCTTGTAAGCCTTTAAAATCATGATAAACACTACCAAGGATGCAACCAGGAAAAAAGTACCAATAACTCGTGGATCCATTTTATTCCTCCAACAACACAATAAACAATATGTGCTATTGTATCACATACTATATCGACATTTCCAGTAAATAAATTCAGTTGACAATAAATAATCTTCTTACCCCGACAATTGACACTGTTTGGGGAACTACCTATACTAATGTGTATGAAATTACAGGAGGTTTAAATAAATGAGCGGAATATTTTATGGTATCGGCGTAGGACCAGGTGATCCGGAATTACTTACAGTAAAGGCTATAAAAGCTATTGAACAGGTAGATGTACTGATTGCGCCCAAGACAGAAAAAAAGGAGGGCAGCGTGGCCCTCACAATTGCTAAACCCTATCTAAAGGATGGGGTAAAAATTATTTATCAGGTCTTTCCCATGGTAAAGGATTTTGCCCAAAACAGCCAAGAGCTCTGGGAAACCAACAAACAAGAAATCATCTCTCTTTTGCAGGCCGGAAAAAATGTGGCCTTCCTCACACTTGGTGATCCCATGTTTTACGGCACTTATATTTACATATTCCGACTGCTGAAAGAGGAAGGGATAAACATCCAAACCATTCCTGGCGTACCGGCCTTTGCCGCCATTGGCAGCAAAGTAGGCTATCCTATTGTGGATGGAGATGATATCCTGTCCATCATTCCGGCTACCGCCAGCCAGGAAAAAATTGAAAAGGCCTTGGCCGCCTCCGATAATGCCGTACTGATGAAAGTCTACAAAAATGCTAACGAGATAATTGACCTGCTGGAAAAGAATGACATGGCCCAACAGGCCATACTGGTCAGCCGGGTTGGCCTGGAGGATGAAAAAATCATCACTGACCTCCAAAGCCACAAAGATGAGAAATTAAACTATCTGTCTACCATTTTAACCCGGAAAAAGACGTTATAATATCTTTACGCGGTGGCTATGACGACTGACGACAACAACGCAGATGATGGTATATATGGTGCTGTTAGTCAAAATATCATTGTGTCAGTGCACTATTTGTAAGTAGCAATATATTTAGCCAACTGAGCATCATAACTGTATTCATAACCGGACGGACGAGTTTCATCTCCCATAAGATACCTCGCTTCATGTGGTTTTAATTTCAGTCTGTCAATAACCTTAAAGTATCTTGTATCACCATCAGCACAGGTCAAATATATATCTTTAATATCTGCATTATGAATGTTATCAGTAGTATATACTTCTGTGAAAGCAAACTTTCCGCTTCCCAATTCGCCGTTATGGATAATATCAGCTATTTGTCCTGCCACGAAATAGGTTCTGTCGATGGTTGATACCCTATCATTACCTTTTATAACTCCTGTTCCCATAAAAGGCTGGCCGTCCAAATAGAATTTTTGGTTATTGAAGGTTACCCTGCCATTGGAATGCTCAGAAATTAGCTTTTCCAGTCTGCGAATACGCTCAAGAGTATCTGGGTGTGGATTGTATTCATTTTCCACAGCTATGTCAACACCTTTAAGGTCGTATCTTTTTTCATGCTTATCCAACCGATAAAGGAAGGAAACCAAACTGCCAGGAGAAAATCTTGTGCTGTTATTTAAAAAAGTTAATGCCTGCTTATCAGCCAAATATTCTCCTGCTACTGAAAATTGAGCATTTTTAGCAGTTTGATTGTAAGCAATATCTGTCATCAAAGCCAAAAGATTGTCACTGGAAGGATTATTCCAATCACTCCCCAGCAGCTTCTTTAACCCTGCTTCACCATATAACTCATCTACCTTCCGTTGAAAATCCCGATTATACCAGTGGGAAGCCTCATGGGCAATAACAGCTGCCAACATGGAGCATTGCCAGAAACTTTCTTCGTTATAAACCGCGCGGTTATGGTAATCTATTTTTTCAATGGAAGGGATAGTCATAACGTAATCAATCATTTGGGTGGATAAAAATATACGCCCGGAAGGCAGGGTTACTGCATCCACCTCATTAACCGAAGATTCCTTAATAGGATAAAGATACCGGGAATGAACACCGTCTTTAAAATTTAATGTAGTCGGATTCATTTCCACCAGTTCTTTTTGTATTCTATAGATAAAGTCGTTATTCCAAGAACGAACTCCATTGGCATATTCATCCTCAATATAATTGCCATAAATGTGTTCAACCTCATCACTAATGACATAGGCTTCGGAAATATTGACTGCAAATAATGCAGTAACTAAACAGAAAATTGATATGTATTTACGAACAGTCACCTAATCACCTCATAAAAGAATACCTTGCTTTATTATCTCATCCCAGTTGAATATAAAAGATTACTCAAATAATTATCAAAAGCCTCTTTTTGTTCAGGCGTATAAAAATTTTTGTTTTCTACTGTACTTGTCCCGCCCCAATCAATGATTTTATATTCCTTATTGTTTTTTCTTGCAACGATTACTTTGATTGTAACATCGCCTTGCGGAATATCTTTGAAATATTTTGTTCCTTCATCAATACTAACATGATTTGCATCCCAACAATTATTTTTAATAGCCCAAGCTACCTGCCCCATAACATAATTGGCTCGTTCATAAGAATTATATAATTCTTTTTTGTTGTTTGCATCAACGAAACCATATACATCATATTGTTTTGGAACAACAATTTTCCAATCTTTTCCTTGTTTATCTTTGATATAGAAAGTGCTGTTTTCGTGAGAATTTTCATCTTCAAAACGAACACGATAATTACTCATTTGTTTGATGTAGTTATAGGTGTTTTTCCAACGGCTATCATGAGTTGGATGCTCTTTTGGATCACCATACCAACCACTTTGCTTTGCCATTCGTCTCACACTAATAAGGTCTCCACCAACGCTAAATTGAGGAACATTCTCCAAAAGTCTGATACCAAAAGCATCGGCACGAGCTTCTTGTGAAACAAGATCTCTGGCTTCTGTTTCACTTGTTTGCCCAAGTTTACCTGAAGTCAAAGGGTCATCATAATACCAATGCCCGCATTCATGAGCATAGTCAGAAGCAATGGCACTCAGAGCATAAATATTATAATCCTTCGGTGTAAGAGTTGTATCAGCACTGCCGAAAAAAGGAGCAGAGTTTACTAAAATACTGCCTCTGGTAAGGCTGATATATCCTCCGCCATAATTGCTTCCACCATCATCACTATCAGTACTAGTACCTATAGGTTCGATATAAACAAATTTCAATCCATCAGCATATTTAGATTTGGCTTTCCATATCTTTTGAGGATTATATTTGATAAGCGGAGCTTGAATATTCCTTTCAAGAAAATCACTCCGTTGCAAATTATTGGCCGAAAGCTCTTTAGAAAAAAAATTATCTACTTCCATTTTAGCAGCGGGAATATGATAATTTTCACCAATTGGCACATATGCCAACGCACTGGAATAAGTTGTAGTCGCTACGGCTAAAGCCATAATACCTGTTAAAATTTTCTTCTTGGTGTTCAAAATTAATTTCATTTAAACATCCCCCAAAAATCTCTATATTTTCTAATTTTCATATTTTTTTCAGATTACGAGACAAATTATAACACTAGTGTCTCCTCCCCCGCAAGACGAAAGTCCCTTTCTAATTAAGGTATAATTTCCTTCTAATTTTCTACTAATTTACCAAAATCATTATTCCTAACTAATCCCACCACTAGGCCAAAACTCCCCCTTGGTTTTATATCCTGCAAAATTACCGAAAAAAATAAGGCGTGTCACTTTGACACGCCTTATTTTTCGCTTAAAAAGCAATATTTACTTCTTTAAATCCTTTAAGCCTTTTTTGGCCTTTTCGTTGTTTGGATCCAGCATTATTACCCGATCAAAATCCCGGCCGGCTTCGTCCTTCATACCCATGGAGGCATATACAATCCCACGATAGAGATAAGCATCGACATACTGGTCATTAAGCTTTAAGGTGGCAGTAAAATCATCTACTGCTGCCTGATTTTGTTTTAAGTAGGACTCAGCCACAGCCTTATTAAACACATAATCCGATTTCTTAGGATCCAGCTCCACGGCCTTGGTGAATTCCTTCAAGGCATTTTCGTACTGCTCCAGCTCCAAATAAACGCATCCCTTGGCAGAATAGGCATAACCATCCTTAGGATAGATTTCGATGAGTTTGTCCAAATCTGGCAAAGCCTTCTCCGGCACACCGATTTCCCGCAGAAGCAGAGCTCTGTTTTGATAGCCGTACTCATACTTTGGCGCCAATTCTATGCATTTATCAAAATCATGTAAAGCGTCACTGTAACGACCGGTCTTTTGGTTTACCAGGCCCCGGCCATTGTACGCCATAGCTGCTTTTTCATCTAGTTCTATAGCCTTGTTAAAATCATTTAAGGCACTTTCGAAATCTTCTTCGATAAGATACACCGACCCACGGTTAGTGTAGGCATTGGCATTATTCGGATCATATTTTATAGCCGAATCAAAATCGCTGCGGGCAGCCTTAAATTTACGCTGATAATAGCTGATCATTCCCCGGTTAATATAGGCTGGTGCATAGGTAGCATCCAATTCCAAGGCACGATTGTAATCAATATTGGCCGCAGAAATATCTGGTACCTTTTCATATACTATAGCTCTATTTACGTAAGTAACGGCATTAGGAGAAATGGTCAGCGCCTGACTAAGATCACTAATGGCATCAGTAAGGCGATTCATGTCACTATAGAGCTTTCCCCGCAAGGTCAAGGCTTCCACATAATCCGGCTTAATGGCCAAAGCCTTGTTAAATTCCTGCTCTGCACCAGTAAGATCGTTATCCAGGAAAAGCATATTTCCCTTGACGCAGTATATATCTGGCAAATTTCTATCCAAGGACATAGCCGTCTCTATGTCTTTAGTCGCCAATTCCCGATTCCCCAAAAAGAAATTGGCCTTGGCCCGTTTCGTATAAACAACAGCCCAGCCGCTATTGGTTGCCAAAATATGGTCATAGGCCTCTATAGCTTTGCTATAATCATGTTTTTCTACAAAAGTATTGCCCAATTCATAAACCTGATTCTCGGTAAGACCAGTAAAATCCTCAGCTGCCGAGCCAACAACTGGTACGGTTAACAAAGAAACAGTCATTAACGGAACAATTATTTTTTTTGCTAAATGATTTGATAATCTCACAAAATTACCCCTTTTTCTCAATATTACCTCTCCTATTCTACCATCTTGCTGCCCATCATACAATTACTAAAAATAAAAGGACCAAAACTACTTTCGTATTTTCAGTCCAAATATTAGCATATTATCTTGTTAAGGCAAGGTTTTCCAAGCAGATAAAGGCCAGAATACCAACATAGCCTTACCCTTTAATAATTCGTATGGTACAAAGCCCACATCAGGATACCGGCTATCCTCGGAATTGTTACGGTTATCTCCCATTACAAACACGTGGCCCTCGGGAATAGTTGTCTTTGGATAATCCCCCCGGCACTTGCTGAGAATATAATCTTCATTCTGAAGCTCACCATTTACATATACATTATGGTCCTTTATCTCAATTGTATCCCCCGGAACAGCGATAACTCGCTTGATAAAGTCCCGGCTCTTATCCCGTGGATACTGGAAAATAAGCACTTCACCCTTTTCCGGTGGACGCATTCGATAAATAAATTTATTTACCACCAAGCGTTGCTGATGCTCCAAAGTTGGCATCATGGATGGTCCATCTACCAGATAAAGCTCAACGATAAAGGTGCGGATAAACATAGCCAAGGCCACCGCAACCACTATGGAAATAACCCAGTCCTTTATTTCGGAACCGAGCTGACTCATGCTAAATCACCCCTACTAAAAAGAAAAGGGACTGAAATAACAGTCCCTTTTTCAATTTTGCAATTAGCGCTTCTCACGAATACGAGCAGCCTTACCAGTGAGATTGCGAAGATAGTACAGCTTCGCACGGCGAACTACACCGCGACGCTTAACTTCGATTTTCTCAAGACGTGGGGAGTGTACTGGGAAAGTACGCTCTACACCAACACCGCTGGCAATACGGCGAACAGTAAAGGTCTCACGAACGCCAGAACCGGAACGGCCGATTACTACGCCCTCAAAAACCTGGATACGCTCACGGGAACCCTCCACTACCTTTACATGGCAACGTACAGTATCACCCTGCTGGAAAGCTGGAATGTCGCTTCTGAGCTGTTCTTTCTCTAATTCCTGAATAATGTTCATTGTATATCCTCCTCTAAATAAGTGTTCGTGGCAAGTATTGAATTTATAATATAGCCTTGTCCAGAGGACCACTTACATACCCTAGTATATTACCACGAGATTTTCCTGTTGGCAAGAATTTTTTTTAAAGATTTGTGTAACCTCATCCGCCCTTCGGGCACCGACGGGCTTTTAGCCCTAGTACCCTTGGGTGCTTCCCCAGAGAGGAAGGCTATTACAAGCAATAATTCATGGCATCCTTCACAATATTTTCCGGTACATCCTTCTTTAAGGTTACCTTACTTATTTCACCATCCATCAGTACCCACTTCACCTGGCCATTGATGGTTTTCTTGTCATGGAATATTGCCCCATACAAGGTATCTATATCACAGCCCTCAGCCTTCACTGGCAGCTGTAATTTGTTTATTAATGCTTCCACCCTGTTTACCTGGGACTCGCCAACCAGCCCCAAAGCCAAACTGATACGGGCCGCACACACCATACCGATGGCCACTGCCTCACCATGATTATATCTGGAGTATCCGGTATTTTTTTCCACCGCATGTCCCATGGTATGACCGAAATTCAGTATAGCACGTAAACCTGCTTCTTTTTCATCCTGCCCTACAACGGCAGCCTTTATTGCACAGGAGCGGGCTGTCATATAGGCAGCCGCCTCACTGTCCAGGGACAGAACCTTTTCAACGTTTTCTTCTAAAAAGGCAAAAAACTCTTTATCATATATTATTCCGTATTTTATTATTTCTCCTAAACCAGTATAAATCTCCCGCTTAGGTAAAGTCTTAAGCCAAGCTAAATTCATAAACACAGCCTTAGGCTGATAAAAAGCCCCAATAAGGTTTTTACCCAATGGATGATTAACTGCCACCTTGCCCCCCACACTGGAATCCACCTGTGCTAATAAACTGGTAGGCACCTGTATAAAGGGAACACCACGCATATAAGAGGCTGCCACAAAACCGGCCAAATCCCCCACTACGCCGCCCCCCAGAGCAAATATAGGCGACTTACGGTCCAGACCCAATTCAATACAACGGGTAAGCAAAGATTCAAAATTATTCAGGGACTTGGATTTTTCCCCCACAGGAATTTGCGCAATATTAGCTACCAGTCCCCCTTCTGACAATAACTCTTTTAATTTTTCGCCATAAAGAGGCCCCACATTACCATCGGTAATAATTAATGCTCGCTGGGAAAAATCACTATTTTTACAAAATTCAACAATCTTATGGCCAAGGTCATTATCAATATAGATATTATAACTATTTTCCCCCAGCTCCACTGGAACAATATTCATAAACTTACTAAACTCCTAAATTACTCTTCCTTCTCATCTGGCAATAAGCCCAGATTTTTCATAGCTTCCTCCACCTTTTCCGTATCCACCGGTTTAGATGCATAGGCATCACAGCCCAGACGGAAGGCCTCATCCACATAGCCAATATCTGCCAAGGCAGTCATCATAATAATTTTCAGCCGATTTTCACCTGCCTGTTTATTCTGGGTTTCCAGCTGCCGAATAACCTTTAATACCTTCAGCCCATCCACCTTTGGCATCATTATATCCAAACAAAGCAAATCAAATGGCTCATTGTTCTTGATGGCATCCATATATATGTCCACGGCTTCCATACCATCAACGGCTACTTCCACTTCACCATAGTTTGCCATAAATTTTTGGAGAAAAGAACGGCTTATTCTGTCGTCTTCTGCGATTAATATCTTCATATCATAACCTCCTAGTCGCTTAACTTTTCTTCACAATATTTCAACAAATCGCTAATATCATCTTCATCATCGTCATCATCTAAGCCAGGAGGCCCGGTAGTTACTTTATCCTTATTGGCTGTCCCATAAGGATTCATGAATACCGCTTGATTTTTCAGCTCCACATCGGCTTTTTGGGCCAGAATAAGCGGCAAAATAACGGTAAAGCGGCTTCCCTTGTTTTCCTGGGAACTGACACTTATCTCTCCCCCCATGCTGGAAACCAATTCCTTTACAATCATCAGGCCAAGACCCGTACCACCAAATCGTCTGGTTGTGGAACCATCCACCTGACTAAATGGTTTAAACAGCTTCACTTGTTCTTCCATGGACATTCCTATACCGGTATCTTCCACGAAAAATTCCAAAAAGCTCTGATTCTGACGATCAAAGGTTTCTACCCCGAAGGTAACACTGCCTTCCAAGGTAAATTTCAGCGCATTGGTAAGGAGATTATGTAATATCTGCCGAATACGCAACGGATCCCCCCGAACGAATTTAGGCAGAGTATCTACCTTCGGCTTATTAAAGTACAGGCCCTTGTTTTCGGCCATTTGGGCATGCAAGGTGCTAACCCGGTTAATAAGCTCATGGAAATCGATGTCGATATTCTCCAGCTTCATCTTACCATTTTCCAGCTTGGCATAATCCAGTATATCATTGATAATTTTTAGCAAATCATCAGAACACTGCTTGGCTGCCGTGAGATTCTCCCGTTGGTCATCAGTAAGAGGTGTCCTGAGGGTCAAATCTATCATCCCGGACATACCATTTATCGGAGTACGTATTTCATGACTCATATTGGCCAAGAACTGAGTTTTGGTATTGCTGGCAACCTCCGCGTTGCGCCGAGCCTCCACAAGCTCATGTTCTTTTTGTTTACGCTTGGATATATTCAGCAAAGTAAGGACGATCTGCTTTTGGGTACCATCCCATATCTGCATCAAAAACATCTGCAGCCAGATTGGCTCCTCCAGCCACTTGGTCTGGACCGCCACCACAAAATCCACCGTGAAGGAATCATCCAGTACGGCAGCTTCAATATTATTACGAATAACACAGAATTTACACCGTTCGGATTTCCCGCAACCAAGGGGGCTACTGTTGACACAGTGAATGGCATCACCAAACTGCTTGCCGATAACCTCAGTATACTCCTCCGAAAGGGTATCCAGAGCCGGTTCGTTAATGTCTGTAATTTCTCCCCGAACATTCAAGGTGCATATACCAATTCTCGCCGCTTCAAAAACGGACCGCATGTAATAATGGTCGGTTTCCACCTTGCGTTCCAACATCCGCATACGGGTCACATCACGAAAGATTGCCGTACACCCTGTAACCTGCCCCACATCGTCTAGCATGGGGGAACAGGTTGCGGACAAAAATACTGACCCGTCAGACCTAACAAAGCCGATATTTTTGGATAAGCCCTGATTTTTCTTGGTACGCATGGCGCAAATTATCGGGCTGATAATCTTTTCCCGGGTTTCCACATTCTCCAGCCGAACCACATCCGTAACTGAAATATCAGTACCCGGAACATATTCATACTCAAATAAGTCCTCGGCAGCCCGGTTCATAAAGGTGATTTTCCCTGCTACGTCTGTCATGAGAAAACCGTCACCCAGACCGCCCATCAATTTATGGAGAGTATTATAATCCACAGAAAAACTTACATTGTCCGCCATTTCTTACCCTCCTTTATTTTTTACCGGCAACAGCCGTAATAACGTGAGCCATACCACTTAATGGCACCTGCTGCATAACAGCCCCTATTTCGTAAGCTACTCTCGGCATACCATAAACTACTGCACTGGCCTCATCCTGCCCTAAGGTAACGCAGCCAGCCTGACGCATTTTCAACATCATCTTGGCGCCATCTTCTCCCATGCCGGTAAGAATAACTCCCATGGCCCGATCACCAATATTATCGGCTACCGATTCAAAAAGTACATCCACCGATGGACAATGACCTCCGTATTGTGGTCCCGGGTTAACATCCAAAGTAAATATTCCCCCGGTATTTCTCACCCGCATCTGCTTGCCACCAGGGGCAACATATACACAATTGTCCTGCAGGCGGTCATTATTTTCCGCTTCCTTGACATTTACCTCACACTCATTGTTTAACCGCTGGGAAAACAGACGGGAAAACATGGCCGGAATGTGCTGAACAATAACAATTGGCGGCATTGGTTTGTGCAAAGCCCGCAGAATATCCGATAAAGCCTCGGTACCACCGGTGGAAGCACCAATGGCAATAAGCTCCACCCGCTTAGGCGGCACCGGAATTTTTACCTGATCCATGGTTACAGGCACCGGCTCTGGCCGACCGGACTGCTTCTTAATATCCCGCACGGCCTCAGCCATTATTTTCATATTGGCCACAACTTTACTCAAGTTGCTTTTTACCAGTACATGGTTTCCCTCGACGGTTTCCGGCTGATTTTGGGTAGATAACGGTCCATAAACCACTGTGGAATTTTCCAAACATTTGGCCGGACGTACCACTGACTGTGGCGTTACTGGCGGTGCTGATGGCAATGGTGGTGGTTCCACTGGGGCAGGCTTTTCAGATTCCAGTTTAGCTGCCTTTTGCTCCATTTCCTTTACCAGCTTGTCAGCGTTGGCTTTGGCTTTGAGGGCTTCACCAGCCACTTCCCGCAAAAAATCACCACTACCAATGGTGGTAGACGGCTTCTCAATAAAGGAAAAAGCCCCCACCTCCAGTGCCAGTTTCTTATAGGCTGGCCGGGAGCTGAGCACAACTGTCGGTAAGGCATATTGTACTATAAGCCGCCGCAGGAATTCAATGCCGTTCATTTTGGGCATTTCCACATCCAGAATCATTACATCCGGGTCGAAGGACAATATCTTGTCCCGGGCCTCAAAGGGATCCCCAGCCTTTTCTATATATACTTTTTCTGAAATATTGGATGTAAGCCCCCGGGCTAAAACCTCCCGAAAAAAAAGGGAATCATCCACTATTAGAATTTTCAATTCGCTCACGTGAAGGCTCCCTTCTTACGGTAAATAGAGGGCATAACATACTCAAAGGCGTGGGCCTGACGGTCAATCACCTCGGAATGGCCAATGAACAAATATCCCCCCGGCTCCAAAAAATCAGCAAATTTCTGTATCAGCGTATCTCGGGTAGGCACATCAAAATAAATCATTACATTACGACAGAATATTACATGAAATGGTCTTTTAAAGGGGAATGTAGGATTAATCAGATTAAACTGCCGAAACAAAATTTTGTGGCGCAAACTTTCCACAGCCTGGCACTGACCACCAGCCACCTTTTGAAAATACTTGGCCTGCCAATGGGCCGGCAGGGTCTGCACTGATTCCTGGGAATACAAACCAGACTTGGCTTTATCCAATACTTCCCGGGATAAATCCGTAGCCAACAGGGTAGTCTCCCACTGGGGCCCCCGAGAAGAAAAATAATCCTCCAGCAACATGGCCAATATATAAGCCTCCTCCCCAGTAGATGAGGCCGCACACCATGTCCTTATATCCCCATCACGAATGGTTTTTTCCAAATAGGGCAAAACCTCCTGACCATAAAAAGTAAAATGGTCAGCCTCTCGCATGAAAAATGTATGATGGGTAGTAATAGCTTCTGCCAACATGGCCAACGCCTTGCCGGTTTTATCCCGCCGGATATATTCCAAAAAGGCTTCTTCACTGGCCAGCTCCGGCATCCCCTGATTATCATTCATCAATTTAAACAAGCGACTTTCCAACAAAGCTTGTTTCTCTGGTGGAAGCTGAATTCCAAAATTCTGATGCACCACAGCTGAAAACTGCTGGAATGTTGATTGTTTCATAATCGTGACTTCTCTCTATAGTAGGTTAGCATTTATCAGTATTTGCCAAATCCTTCCTCATCCGTGAGGGCAATGGTCTTAGGCTTGACTCCTGGGGCAGCCGGTTTAAGAATCGGCGCCGGTGTCTCTTCTAAATCCGGTTTTTCCACATTCTTTGGTATATCCGGCATGGCTGCATTGGTAAGGGAGCGATATTTGGCCACTCCTTTAGCCAATTTGAAGTGAGCAACCGTTTCCCGCATCCGGTCCGCCTGGGCACTGAGCTGCTGGCTAGCCGATGCTGCCTCCTGGGAGGTAGCCGAATTAGACTGTACCACCTGGGAAACCTGTTGAACCCCCTGATTAATCTGGTCAATGGCCTGCTTCTGTTCCTCTGAAGCCTTGGCTATACTGCCCACAATATCAGCCACATCAGCCACGTTGATTACAATTTCATTTAAGGCCTCCGCAGTTTTATTGGCGATATTTCGACCAACATTAACCTTGTCAATAGAGCCCTCAATCATATCGGTGGTTTCCTTGGCCGCTTTGGCACTGCGAGCTGCCAGATTACGTACTTCCTCAGCTACCACGGCAAAGCCCTTGCCGTGCTGACCAGCCCGAGCCGCCTCTACAGCTGCATTCAGGGCCAATATGTTGGTCTGGAAGGCAATTTCATCAATTACTTTGATTATCTTGGAAATATTGTTGGAGGAATTATTGATCTCCTCCATGGCATTGAGCATTTCCTGCATATCCTCATTGCCCAGTTCTGCCTGCTGGCGAGCCTTTACAGTCAAGTCGTTGGCCCGATTGGCATTATCCGCATTACTGGCCGTCTGGGAAGCAATCTCCGTAATGGAGGCGGATAACTCTTCCACGGAAGCTGCCTGTTCCGTTGCCCCCTGGGAAAGGGCCAAGCTGGCGTCCGAAACATTCTTGGCGCCGGCTGCTACCTGGTCTGCGGCATTATGAATATCCGATACGGATTCATGAACCCGCTGTCGCATGATTTCAAAGCTGGCAGCGGCATCTCCCAACTCATCCCCTGTACTGGTTCGTACTTCTGTAGACAAATCCCCATCAGCAATTCGTCCGGCGGCCCGTCCCAGCTCGTTGAGCCTTTGGGACAAATCCCTGGAAAAATAAATGCCGATGACCAGAGAAAGAACCACCAAAATGGCTACAATTACTATTTCGGTAACTATTGCCTGTTCATTACTATTTGCTGCCCCTGTACGCATGGTAATCCCATACCAGGCCACTGCTACAATTATCAGTTCAAGAAAAACGACGAGAGCTATTAGTTTCGCGCCAATTTTCAGGTTTTTAAAAAACATCATAACGCTGTACACTCCTTGTTCCTCAAACCATATTATGCTTATTAACCTTCGGCAGTTTCCTCAGTATTGTCCTCATTCATCCCATCGAACAATTCCTGATCGTCCTCACTGAAGAGCTTCATCCAATCCAGAAGCAGGACCACGCCCTCCTCAATTTTGCCAATCCCGCGAATATATTTATTCTGGGAGGCCTTTAAGTCTGGCGGAGGAACAACATTTTTCTCGGTAATATCCAGTACTTCCGATACCCCATCCACGATAAGTCCGATAAGTACGCCATTTACCTCAATTACTACAATACAGGTACGATCGGTATATTCTCTATATTCCCGCTTAAACCTTAGCCGCATATCAACTACAGGAATTATTTTCCCCCGTAAATTGATGATTCCCTTAACATATTCCGGAACCTCTGGTACGACGGTTATCTTCTGTATACCGATTATTTCAATGACTACCCGTATATCTATACCATATATTTCTTCACCTAGGGAAAACGTTAGATATTTATCCTTTTGAGTATCTTCTTCCTCTTGGAATACCTTCTCATCATCCACTATAATCCCTCCAAATCAGTCAAAAATTATATTGTGTACCTGCTGAGGGTCCAAAATAAGACTTATGCTGCCGTCACCCAATAAGGTACAACCACTGATACCGGTGGTCTTTACTGTTTTACTGATATACTTTGGTACCGGCTTTACTACAATTTCCTGTACACCAAGGAGCTTGTCCGCCAATACCCCAAAGCAACTGTCTCCCGCTTCCAAAAGCATAAGAATACCATCCGTTGGTTCCTTTATGGCATCCGGAATAGAATAAACATCATAGAGACGTACCACCGGGCAACAGTTCCCCTGCACCATAATCATTTCTGAGCCGTCCGGATCCCGGAAAATTTCCCCCTCGGCCGGTCTGAAGGACCGACTGATATAATTTATCGGTACTGTGAAAGTTGATTCCCCAACTGCCACGGACATGCCCTCAATAATAGCCAAGGTCAGCGGAATTTTTATAGTGGTGGTACTGCCCAAGCCCGGCTCACTGTCCACAATAACATTACCGCCCAAGGACTTGATATTGGATACTACTACATCCATACCAACCCCACGGCCGGAAAACTCCGTAACCTTTTCCTTGGTGGAGAAGCCTGGGGCAAATATAAAGGAATAAATCTCCTGATCCGTAAGCTCTGATTCTGGTTTGGTAATTATGCCGTTCTTCCGGGCCCGCTCTAATATTTTTTCCTTATTGAGGCCGCCCCCATCATCCTTTATCTTCAGAACTACCTCACCACCGGCATTTTCCGCCGACAAAATAACCGTCCCCGTTTCATCTTTGCCAGCATCCACCCGTACATCAGGCATTTCAATACCATGGTCAATGGAATTACGTACAATATGCATCAATGGATCAGAAATATGCTCATTGATATTTTTATCCACTTCCGTGGATTCACCTACCAGTACCAGGCGGGCTTTCTTGCCCAGCTTCTTGGTCATATCCCGGACAATACGGTTCATCTTTTTGAAGGTACCCTCCAGTGGCACCATTCTAAGAGCCATAACACTGTCCTGAAGCTCACCATTTATTTTGTGCAGCTGTCGGGCAGCCTTGGCAAAATTGTCCAGCTCCATCCCGGCAATATCCGGATTTTGGGTGACCATAGCTTCAGCAATAACCATCTCACCCACCAGATCCATAAGCTTGTCCAGCTTATCCACCCGTACCGTTATCATCTGAGTACTTTCCGTAGTTGGCCGTGGTGATGGCTTCTGGCGCACCGGACCAGCCACTCCGGCCGGCAAGGCTGGCTTAATAGGCTCAGTATTTTCCAAAGCCGTAATGGCAATTGTTTCAGGAGATGGCCAATATTCGCATTCGGCGGTACTCTTAAGCTCCTTTACCTCCATGCGCTCCAAGAAGATGGTTTGGTCGATTTCTTTACGAATTTCCTCCTCGGTGAGCTTAGTGGTAAAGAATAACCGAAAGCCCAACTTGCAAATGGTATCTGTAGCCGATTCATCCTCCAGAATTTTCTCAGGCAAATGATGTAATTCAATAACCTTATCCTTGAGGTTATTGACTACGCCAAAAGCCCGTACTTCCTCCATACCGCAATCTGCCTGGAAGAACACTGTCACTTCAAATACGTGTACGCCCTCAGCAGGTGTATCTGTAGGTGCGGGAGCCGGTGGCTTTGCAGCGCCTATATAGTATTGTTGCTGTTTTGGTGGCTCAGGTTCCGCTGCCTGGGCAGCCTGCCCTTCAGTTTTTTGGGCACTTTTAACCTTGCGAAGGTCAACGTCCGGATCATGTCCATTGGCAACTTTAAACTCCCTGAGAAAATTTTTGGTATAATCCCTCAGCTCCTCGCTGCTCATATCAGGGGTGCCCCCTGCCTCCAATTTGTCCATTTCAATGCGCATGAAATCCACTGCATTCAGAACGATGTCTGTAATGGCAGTAGCATCTATTTTACCAGGCTTGAGTTCGCGAATATAAAAGAAAATATCTTCTACTGAATGCGCTAATGTTGATATCTCATCGAACATCATCATCGCTGCTGAGCCTTTAATTGTATGCATGGCACGGAAAATTTCGTTGACATCTTCTTCACTGAAGCCCCCCTGTTCCTCACTGCCAATAGCTATCTGCTCCAGCTGCTCCAGGAACTGCTTGGTCTCAAATATGAAGACTTCAACCATAGGCTCTGCCATACACATCACTCCCATCTACGCAGTATTATCACGAGACATTCAAATATGTATAAAAAACGACATAATTCTACTTCTTAGTAATATTCACTACAATACCCGATAAATCCTGCTCAAATCCATTTTTTTAAAAAAAAGAACATAATTTATTTGCAGGATTTTTCTCAGAAATCTCTAATTCTATAAATGAATATGATTGCAGTGCACTGTAGAAATGAATTAAAACTGTTTTATAGTGGTGCACCTGAAGGGGAGTCAAAATATCATGAAAAAAATCTTGCTTATCGCCACCGGTGGTACCATTGCCTCCGTACAAACAGCTGATGGTATGATGCCAGGCCTGGATGGCAAAGGACTGATTGAGCGGGTACCTGCTCTGGGAAAAATCTGTGATATCGCTACCTTGGAGCTTATGCAGCTGGACAGTACCAACATCCAACCGGAGCATTGGATACAGATGGCCCACGCTGTACAGGACAATTATGCAAACTATGATGGTTTTGTCATCAGCCACGGCACTGATACCATGGCTTACAGTTCCTCTGCTTTATATTATATGCTGGAAAATCTTGCCAAGCCGGTGGTACTTACTGGGTCCCAGCTATCTCTTACCGAGGAAGGAAGCGATGCACCGGACAATCTGATAACTGCCTTTACCGCCGCTGCCCAAGGCCGTCCTGGGGTATATTTGGCCTTTTTTGGTCGGCTTATTCAGGGAAATGCCGTCAAAAAACTCTACACAGAAAACTTTCATGCCTTCCACAGCATCAATGTGCCCGAGGTGGCTGTACTGGAAAAGGGCCAGTTAAAATTTAATCCAGACTATGATACCTATTTGAAAGAACACCCACACAATCAATCCGGAGGCGATTTAATAGTCCATGACCAGCTGAATACCAAGGTATCCATAGTAGAACTTTCACCAGGCTTTGATAAATTCTATATAAAATATTTGGTGGAAGCCGGCTGTGAAGGGATCATCCTAAAAGTATTTGGCTCCGGCGGTATCCCGGGAGTAGAATCATCAGGCAATATCCTGCCATGTATTGATTATGCTATTAACAAAGGAGTCAGGGTTATTGCCACCACCCAGTGTATCTACGACGGAACCCATATGGATCGCTATGAAGTTGGTCTTACCGCCCTAAAGCACGGAGTGGAATCCGGTGGCGACCTGACCAGTGAAGCCTTAGTTGTAAAATTAATGCTGGAGTTAGGAAAAGAAAAATAATTATATCCATACATGAAAAAAGAGGCTAGGATAAAATGATTACTCATTTATCCCAGCCTCTTATCTTTTTATTAATTATTATCTATGATGCTTCATGTTGTGCACAGGAATATTAGCTACCAGTGCTACTGAATCATCATCATTTTCCAAAGAAAGCTCCATATCGGTCTTATCAATAACCATGTACTTGGAAATTACCTGAATAATTTCATCCCGGATTAATTCCATGACTTCCGGAGAAACATTGGCTCTGTCCTGAATAAGAACCATTTGCAGACGCTTTTTGGCAACTTTACCGGATTTTTCGGAATTAAAAATGCGCATTAATGAATCTAGCATCTACCTGTCCCCCTTACATGCCGAAAGCTTTTTTCAGCTTGGCGAAAAAGCCCTCTTTTTCAAATTCCATAAATGGAATATCTTCACCCATAATACGGCCAACGATATTGGCATAGGCTTTGCCAGCCTGAGAATCATTATCCCCAACCACCGGCTCACCACGGTTAGCGGAAGTAACTACCTTAATATCATCCGGAACCTGACCAATACATTTAATAGCCAGAATATCGTTGATATCATCCATATCCATCATTTCGCCGCTATCCACCATAGCTGGTCTGATACGATTGATGATGAGCTTGATATTATCCTTTTCTGAGCGTCCCAGCTCACCGATAATTTTATCTGCATCACGAACAGCGGAAACCTCTGGCATAGTAACCACAATAGCGGTGTCCGCACCGGCTATTGCCGTCTGGAAGCCCTGTTCAATACCGGCTGGGCAATCGATAATAACATAATCATACTCTTTTCTCAGTTCATCACAAAGAGCCATCAGATCAGCTGGATTAACTGCCGACTTATCCTTTACCTGAGAAGTTGGCAACAGCTGAAGGTTTTCAAACTTCTTATGACGTACCAAGGCCTTTCTGATTTCCACCCGGCCTTCAATAACATCCACCAAATCGTACATAATACGATTTTCCAGTCCTAAAAGCAAATCCAGATTACGCAGGCCAGTATCCGTATCAATCAAGACAACTTTCTGACCACGCATTGCCAAACCTACACCAAGGTTAGCCGTAGTAGTAGATTTACCCACTCCACCTTTACCAGAGGTAACAACAATAACTTCACTCATTCTTATAAATCCTACCTTTCTATTGGTTCAATAACAATTTGTCCATCCTTGATATATGCGCGTTCCGCAAAATCACTTTGCTCCATGCTATCCGGTGAGCGAGCAATCATATTAGCAATGCGTATTTGACTAGGCATTAACCTGTCAGCAATAATCACCGCATTGGTATCACCCCAGGCTCCGGCATGAACCATACCCCGGCATTTACCGCGGATGTCAATACTGCCTCCAGCAATAACGTGAGCTCCTGGATTAACATTACCACAAATCAATATAGAACTTTGACTGGTAACTTCTTCACCGCCCCGAATTGTACGGTTTAAAACCATCATCTCCTGGACAGTAGTTTGTTCTGGTTGCCCAGTTTTTTTAATTCCCCTGATGTTGTCAGCAGTATGGTTATCAGCTTTGGGGGATTTATCCACACCAAATCCATGCTTACTAAGCAGCTGATCAATCCCCTTTTTTACTGAACGGTCCAAATCAGCCACTTCCAGCTCAAACTTGGTTCCCTCCGGAAAAAATCCTGGATTTTCCTCCAGCTTCTTTTTAATTTCTGCTTCAATTTCTTCCATGGAGGCAGAACTGTCTACAAGAAGACGAAAGCCGTCCTTACCGCCCTTTATTGTTACTAAATCCCTGCTCATATTCTACCCACCTGTCTGGTCAATATTTCACGAATATAGTCTAATCACATTTTTTTGGCATTGCCATTTCCCTTACCTGGAGCTGGTGCCTGATTAACCACCGCAGGCTGCTCCGGTGTTTGCTTCGGCTGTTTATCCGTTGGCTTTGGGTCTTCAGCTGGTTTTGTATCCACTGGTGCCTTAGCCGCTGGGGCTTGAGCCTGATTAGGTAAATTGAAGGCTGCATCCAAAATCCTCCGGGCAATTGGGGCCGCACAGGCAGCACCATAACCACCCTGCTCCACAATAACTGCCACAACCACCGTTGGATTATCAAAAGGTCCATAGGCAACAAACCAACCGTGATCACGACCATGCGGGTTCTCGGCTGTTCCTGTCTTGCCGGCAATATCTACTGGGAAGCCCCGGAATACCGATGCACCAGTACCATATTTGTTAACCCCCTGCAATCCCTTTTGCACAAGTTTTATATATTCTGGTTCAACCTTTAATTCAGAAACAACTTCTGGCTTGAATTCCTTGACCACCTTACCATCCGGGTCAACAATTTTCTTTACCAAATACGGCTTAAAGCGCTTTCCGTCAGCGGCGATCTGTCCCATAACGCAAGCAGCCTGTATCGGTGTAACGGAATTAAAGCCCTGGCCGATGGCCGCATCAAAGGTTTCGGCCAAATACCAGTCATCATCAAAGACCCGTCTCTTGTATTCCTGAGAAGCCACCAGACCTTCTGCTTCAAACATCAGATTTATGCCGGTAGGCTGCCCCAAGCCAAACATGCGGGAATACTTTTCTAATCGGTCAATTCCCAACCGGTTACCCATTTCATAGAAATATACGTTATCGGAATGGGCCAGAGCCTCTTCAAAACTGATCCAGCCCAAAGCCTCGCCATCCGCATTTCCCTTGTCTACTATCCAGTGCTTACCGGAGTCAAAAATCTTTTCCTCTGGAGTAACCACGTGTTCCGCCAAGGCTGCTGTACCAGTTACAATTTTAAAGGTGGAACCCGGTGGGTACTCACCGGTAATAGCCTTATTATCCATTGGGTGATTAGGATTATTGTTGATTTTATTCCAATTCTTGGAAGAAATTCCTCCCACAAACAGATTTGGGTCAAAAGCCGGTCTGCTTACCATGGCCAGCACTTCGCCAGTCTGGGGATTCATTACCACAGCTGCCGCTGCCTTTGCACCCACAGCCACCAAGGTATCATCCACAGCCTTTTCTGCCGCTGCCTGAATATCCTTATCAATGGTAAGATATAAGTCACAGCCAGGCACTGGATATTTTTTACCCAAAACATCCACCGGCTTACCAGTAACATCTACCTCTACCTGTTCGCCGCCGTCTTCACCCCGCAGCTCCAAATCGTAAAGACGTTCCAAACCAGCCTTGCCGATGATATCACCCATTTTATACTTATGGGGAGAATCCTTTTTGGCTTCCAGCTCATCATCATTGATTTCACTAACATAACCAAAAATATGCACGGCCTGTTCCTTGAACACGTATTCCCGCACCGGCAGAACTTCCACCACAACTCCCGGATATAAATCCTTTTGTTCAGCGATAATACTGTATATTTCCGGACCTATACCAGTTTTTATACGAATTGGGTCAAAGCCGACATGAGCCTCAATCTTTTTATTTATTTCCTCCTTTGGCACCTTAAGCAAGGCTGAAAGGCGGTTAATTACATCATCAGAAATAGGTTCTGTCAACGGCAACAGGGACACAGCAAAACCCGGTCGATTGGTTACCATAAGGGTTCCATTACGATCGTAAAAGGTTCCCCTTGGCGCCACCGCCGGTACAATACGAATACGGTTACCATCTGCCAAATTGGCATAATGTTCCCCCTCGTAAATCTGCAAATATCCCATACGGCCGATAAGTACCATTACAACCAGTACAATAATATAGCTGATTACCTTTAAACGGCCACTATACTCTATAGTATCTGTATTCACAAGAAAAACTCCCACTTATAATCATTTCTTATCAGCGGTTTTATTGTGCAACCACTTAACAGCACAATGAATCGGCCAGGCAAATACAACATTATAGCAAATGAGCGGGCCTAACATAAATTGCAAGTGAGTAAAAAAATTAAACCGGTAGCCCAAAAGCATCATTATTACCTCAATGATAAAAAAGCTTGCCACCGTATTTAAAAACGCCGCAATTACTGGTAACCCAAAGCTATCATTTAACACTCTGTTTGAAAAAATACCGCATACATAGCCAGCTAGCAGCTTAGTAAAGGCATTTATTCCCAAAAATGTTCCACTGGCAATATCTTCAAATATTCCAAAGAGGAAGCCATAAAAGGCTCCCTGCTTTTTACCCTTTAAAAATCCAACTGAACCTGTCATCAACAGAAACATATCCGGCCCAATGCCGTGGAAATACACCACCGGCAAAAGGGATGACTGGACAGCATATATCAATAAAACAAATAATAGCCAGGCTAGAAATTTTTTCATTTCTTTCCTTCCCCACCTATTGGATTACCATCCTTGTCAGTCTCCGTACCCGGAGTCTGCTTTGGTGGTGTCAAAGGCTGTGGCGGTGCTTCACGGGAAGCTGTAATAACCATAACATCTTCCAGCTTTTGGAAATCAACTGCCGTATATAAATAAGCAATTTCCAACAAGCCACCACTGTCATTTTTCACCGTAGCAACGGATCCGACCATGAGTCCTTTTGGATAAACTCCACCAAATCCTGAGGTTACTATAGTATCCCCTTCAACAATATCAGAGTTGCGAGGAATATTTATCATCTGTGGCAGCATGGCATCACTAGGATTGCCCTGGACTATACCAGCCACTCGGGATTCCGGTCTTTGTACCAAGGTACCCACAGATGAACGAGAATCAAGAATAAGCTGAACGCGGGAGGCATTAGGCGCTACCTCTGTAACAACGCCAACCAACCCCTTTTCAGTAATAACGGGCATATTAGGTTTTATTCCATCAGAGGAACCCCTGTCAATGCTTATAACACTAGTCCAAGTTGAAGATTCACGCCCAATAACCTTAGCCGGCATTAGGTCAAACTGCGTTGCCGACTGCTTGTAGTTCAGCATTTGACGCAGACGAATATTCTCCGCCATGTATTCAGCAGCCTGAAGATTTTGCTGACGCAAAGCGAAGACTTCTTCCCTGAGCTCTCCGTTCTGATAATATACTGTTGCAATCTCCCACGCGGTAGTTGCCGCTCCATTGACCTTATCCCCAACCCAGGAAATAGCCCGCTGAAAAGGGGCTAACACGGTAATTACCGTGGTATTGGTCATAATAGGATTCAAATGCCCCCGGGCTGCCAGGAAAATCACCAAAAACAGGCTGACCACCACTGCGGTAATAATCCAAGTTGTTTTCCGGGAATTATTATCACGCCGTATCCTGTTCATATTATTTCAACTTCTTTGTAGTCATAACAACACGCTTCAATAATTCAATATTCTCCAAAGAACGACCAGTACCCTCGCCCACACAAGACAGAGCATCATCGGATACCAATACAGGCATACCAGTCTCATTGCTCAAAAGCTTGTCCAGATTATTCAACAGGGAACCGCCACCGGTCATCATAATGCCATGATCCATTACATCAGCAGCCAACTCTGGTGGAGTCTTTTCCAATGTGCTCTTTACAGCATCAATAATCTTATATACTGGCTCTCTTAAAGCATCACGGATTTCACTGGCCTTAATAGAAAGGGTCTTTGGCAAACCGCTAACCAAATCACGGCCACGAACGTCCATGGTCTTTTCGTTCTTTTCGTTAACAATAGCAGAGCCAATGCTGATTTTAATTTCCTCAGCAGTACGCTCACCAATCATCAGGTTGTAAACCCGCTTGATGTACTGGATGATGGAAGAATCCATCTCATCACCACCAATGCGGATGGAACAGCTGGTAACGATACCGCCCAAAGAAATAACTGCGATTTCAGTAGTACCACCACCAATATCAACTACCATGGAACCAGTAGCTTCCTCTACAGGAAGTCCGGCACCTATAGCTGCAGCCATAGGCTCCTCAATGAGATAAGCTTCCCGGGCACCAGCCTGCTGAGCGGCATCAATAACTGCCCGCTTCTCTACTTCAGTAACACCGGAAGGTACACCTACCACTACCCGAGGGCGCACGAAAGACTTCGTATTCATAGCCTTTCTGATGAAATACTTCAGCATAGCCTGGGTAACATCAAAATCAGCAATAACGCCATCCTTCATAGGACGAATAGCGATAATGCTGCCCGGAGTACGACCAATCATCCGCTTGGCATCGTCACCTACTGCCAATACTTCACCATTTTCACTCTTTATGGCAACAACAGATGGCTCACGGAGAACAATTCCCTTGCCCTTCACATGTACCAAAGTGTTTGCAGTACCCAAATCAATACCCATATCATGGGACAAGCCACCAAATAAACTCCACATAAATTAATTGCTCCCTTCAATATTACAAATGATAATACATTTTTTTCGTCTTTGGGACACTGCACTTTTATGTGCAGTGTCATAAAATTACACCAAAGCCAATCCAAAATAAATTGGACCACACGTTATTGTATCATACCTTCCTCTTTTAGGGAAATATATTTATTATCTCCCAGAACAATATGATCCAATACAGGTATATCCATTAGCTTACCAGCCTGCATCAGCTGACGGGTAATATTGATGTCCTCCCTGCTGGGAGAAGGATCACCACTGGGGTGATTGTGCACCAAAATCATGGCCGCTGCCGAATTTTGCACCGCTGCCTTAAAAACTTCCCTGGGATGAACCACCGAAGCCGTAAGACTGCCAATGGATATAATGGGCATGGACAAAATATGATTCTTGATATTCAACAGTATGACTGCAAAGTGCTCCCGCTGTTCAAATTTCAGCCGGGGCATTGCATAATCCGCCGCATCAGCAGGACAGCGCACAACGGTTTTTCTGGCGGTGGAATTTATCTCCAACCGCTTTCCCAGCTCCACCGCCGCCAGCAGCAAAGCTGCCTTGGCAGAGCCTATTCCCTTGAGCTCTGTCAGCTCCTCCACATTCATAGTGGCCAGAGCTGTTACCCCACTATCACGATGCTGGCTCAATATATCATGAGCCAACTGCATTGCCGACTTTTCCTTGGATCCACTTCCCAGCAAAATTGCCAGAAGCTCAGCGTTGCTGAGTATTTCCGGGCCGAAGGCTAACAGCCTCTCCCGGGGACGGTCATCTACTGGAAGATCCTTCACCATTGTCATATAAATCAATCCCCGCTTTCTGGGCAAGACCGTCAAGACAATGGAGCGGCAAACCTACGACATTGGAGTAAGAACCTCTGATTCCCTTAATAAAAGTCGCCGCCTGGCCTTGAATGCCATAGGCTCCGGCCTTATCAGCCGGCTCACCGGTAGCAACATATTTATCAATTTTATCTTGGGATAAAGTGGAAAAAACAACCTCTGTCGTCTCCCATGCCTGCCAGGACTGACCTTTCCAAACAAAAACAATACCAGTTGTAACCTGGTGTGTTTTGCCGGAAAACAGCTTCAACATTTCCTTGGCATGCTCCTCATCCCGAGGCTTACCATATATATGTCCATCAAGGCTTACTACTGTATCCGAGCCCAACACCGGATAATCCGGATGTTCTCTTGCCACAGCAGCTGCCTTATTATACGCATTTTTTACTACAAGCTCCTGGGGACTAAGCCCCCCGCCGGTGACTTCCTCAGCGTTGCTGGTAATCACCTGAAATTTACAACCAATCTGTGTAAGCAGCTCCTTCCTGCGAGGAGATGCCGATGCCAGAATAATCATTTAATACCTCTAACAATCCTTAGTAACGGCGGAACAAGATAATTGCCACAACCATACCCAAAATGCTCATGAGATTTGGATAAAATGACAACCCTACAGTCAGCTTGATAACGTAAAGATTCAGCACTGATGGGGTTATATCCAATACCGGATAGGAATGTACCAGATAAGGCATAATACTGGATAATGCATCCACTCCGCTTAAAAGGTCACCAATGATGCCACCCAATACTGCACCAATTATGACAAACACAATTAATGTACCGTAGCTTCTGCTCATTACACTCACTAATTCAACCTCCATTACACAATTCTGCACCCTACATTATAACGCAGTTGTTCAAATTTTTCTATTTCCAATAGAAAAATCTTCCAATTAGCGTTTCCCCTCGCGGGACTAACTCACTTCGATCGTGTCGCAACTCGGTGGGAGATATGCTCACCACCTGTAGAGGAAGGGGACATCTTCCACCGAGTTATACCGATGTTTATAAACTAAATGCAAGATTTTCCTGTGGTTAATTTTCTTGTCCCTTTTCCTGTTCTGCTTTGGCCTTATTCCGCTTTTCATAGATGAAAAACGCCCCTATAACGGCTACAGCCAAAAAGATATTGAATACCAAGCGATACGGGTTTTCACTGGCAGTTACCGCATCATGGCCAATCATGGCCTCAATGGCGGTGGATGGCAGCTTGCCTATAAGAGCAGCCAGCACATAATCTTTAAGGCTCATTTTGCTAAGGGCCCCCACAGCATTTAAAAGACCTGATGGAAGATATGGCACCAGTCTGGCAATAAGCATTACTTTAAAGCCCTCCTTGCCGCTGACATCATCCATTTTTTTCAAATAAGAATTCTTGGCAATGATTTCCTCTGCCGCATCCCGAAAGAAAAATCTGAGCAGTATAAAGCTTATGGTAACCCCTACGGTCTCCGCCAGCCAGGCCAAAATAATTCCCGGCACAATACCAAAAATCAGAGCATTGGCTGAAGAAAAAATAATGGCGGGTGGAAAGCCAATGGCATTAACGCACAGTACCAGCAAAAAGCTAAATACCATGGCCCAGGGGCCAAAGGAATTGATATACTCCGCCACCAGATGCATATCCCCGCTGAGACACACCTGCCAAAGTTCCTTGAAAAATGCCGGATTAAGGAAATATATTATAAAAATAAGCAGCACCAGAATCGCCGCCGCTCCTATTTTTATCATTGAACCTGATTTCTTCATATTGCTTGCCCCCAAATATATTTAGACAGAGAAAATTATACCCCAGTTGATAAAATTTTTCCATTCAATAAATTAAATATACTCCGCCCCAAACAACTAATGCCATAAAAACATTGACGAATAGCGGGGCGAGTAGTAATATTTTAATGGTCTTGTTGTATTATATAAGCTACAACAGGGATCTAAAACATTAGGAAAAGTTGGTGAGGAAAAATGGATACAGACTACCCTAGTCCGGAAGCCCCGGAAAACCCCAAACGAAATACCGAGACCGTATCCTTTTTATCCCGCCATATTATTATACGTGGGTAAAAACATATATGGTCTCTTTGTAATGAAAGGAGTACCATTATGCTCAAAATCCTTAAATCCCATGAGAATGGTCCTCTCACCGAACTCAGTCTGAAGGGCTTGGAAAATGGTGCCTGGATTAACATTGTCGATCCTACACCATACGAGCTGAAAGTTGTAGGCAATCTCACCGAAGTTGAGCCAGACTTTCTCCGTTCAGCATTGGACGATGAGGAGCGTTCCCATATTGATATTGAGGACGACAGTGTCATGATTTTGACCAATGTCCCAGTTATTCGCGAAGAGGGCGGTTACGATACCCTGCCTTTGGCAATTATTGTCACCGAGGAATATATCATCACAGTTTGTTTGGAGGAAACCCCGGTATTATCTTACTTTAACGAAAAAAATGCCCGGATTTTCCGCACTTTTAAGAAGACCAGATTTTTATTCCAAATTCTTTATCGGTCGGCCACCTTCTACCTTAGCTATCTGCGACAGATAAGCAAGCAGTCGGATGAAATCGAGAGAAATCTCCGCCATTCCATGAAAAATCAGGAAATTTTAAAGCTTTTGGAGCTGCAAAAGGCCCTGACATTCTTTAATGCCTCCCTTAGATCCAATGGTGCCGTACTGGATAAGCTCATGCGCCTTCGTACCAATTCCAACATGCAGCCTATGTTGAAATATTACGAGGAAGATGAGGACCTGCTGGAGGATGTAATTATTGAAAACAAACAGGCCAAGGAAATGGTAGAGATGTACAGTAAAATCCTTGCCCGTTTGGCAGATACCTTCTCGTCAATTATTTCCAATAACCTGAATCAGGTCATGAAATTTTTGGCAGCAGTCACCATTTTATTGGCAATACCTACAGTTATTTCCAGCTTCTTCGGTATGAACGTACCAGTACCGATGGAAGGAAATGACCAGGCCTTCAGCTATATTTTTGGTATAGCTGGCGTGCTTGTGGGGGTTTGCGGCGTCCTGTTGTGGAAGCGGGACATGTTCTAACGGAGGAAAGCTCTTTATGGCTACAATGACCGAATCTGAATTAAGAGCCGGATTAATATTTGGCGACACCAACACTGCTGAGTATGTTTACATGCCAGCCAGTGAATTAGGAGTGGACCACCCCATCTGTGTTTATGAATCACAGGACCAGCGGGAGGATGTAAATATGGAGACCGCCATAAAAACCATTCGGACCCGCAGTCTTCGGCCAGTAAAGCACCCTATTCTTGGCAAAACTTCCTGTTAAGGAGAAAGGCATCACAAATGATTGCAGCTTCATCATCAGATTTCATTAAAGAATTTACCATCTATGCCGACAAGGCCAATGACGAACAGGAAACCATATTTGTCCAACGGGCTAACGACAAAAACTTGGTGGTAATGTCCATGGAATCCTATAACGGACTAATAAAACAATTATATCAACGCAAGAACAAATAAATGCACTAAAAAAGACGGTTACAGCAAGTATACTGCTTACTGTAACCGTCTTATTATTTTTCCATTATTTAACAACGGATTTCAATACGCTGAAGAGTCGATCAATATCCACTGGCTTGGTAATATGCTCATTCATACCACACTCTAAGGCCAGCTGTCGGTCCGCCGAGAAGGCATCCGCCGTCATAGCAATAATCGGAACGTCCTTCTTACTCTCATCTGACATACCTCTTATACGCTTAGTGGCCTCGTAACCATCCATTACTGGCATCTTGATATCCATGAGCACCAGATCATAATAACCACCTGGATGATTTATAATCTTATTCACAGCAATTTCTCCATCTTCGGCCAAATCCACAAAGAAACCTGCATCCTCCAAAATTGTGATAGCTATTTCCTGATTCATCTTATTGTCCTCCGCCAACAAGATGCGGCGACCAATAAAGTCAGCCTCCTTCACAATGGACGGAGCCTCAAACTTATCCGAAGGACCGTTCATGGTGCTGCTGATCAATGACTTGACATCAGAGGCGAAAACAGGCTTGGACAGGAAGCCCAATGTCCCTAAATCAACTACCTCATCCACAAAATCAGAACAATTACCGTCGGTAATCAGCACCATCGGAATTTCATCATCCACAAAGCGGCGAAGCTGTCTGATAATCTCTACGCCATTCATGTCCGACATATGCCAATCAATGAAGAAAACATCATAATCTGCTTCCTCGGAATTAGCCATCTTGGCCTTCTGTATAGCCTCATTAGCCGACAAAGTCCACTCTGTGGTAGCGCCAAATCTCTTGAGCATGGCAATAAGGCTGTTACAGGTATCCATAGAACTATTAACGATAAAGGCTCGCTTGCCTTCAATTTCAGGTAAAATATCAAATTCACCAGAAACATTACTTTCATTCTGCAATTTGAAATCCAGGCTTATCACAACTTCCGAACCCACTCCTACTTGGCTGGAAATACGAATATCGCCCTGCATCATATCAATGAGATTTTTGGTTATGGCCATAGTAAGGCCTGTACCCTGGAGCACGCTCTTACTGGTATTTTCTTCCTTTTCGAATGGGTCAAAAATATGGGCCACATATTCTTCACTCATCCCCATACCGTCGTCCTTGATAATAAAATCAAAGGAACCATAGCCATCTTTCCGGCTGGTTATCTCCTTCACCGTAACAGTAATCTTGCCACCCACATTGGTATGCTTTATGGAATTACTGATAAGGTTAAGCATAATCTGATTAAGACGAGTCTGGTCACAGAAAATCTTTTCATGAACTACATCCACCGTCTCCATAGACAGCTTTATCAACTTGGAATCCACCATACCTTGAATCATCTTCTTGATGTCATGCACCACGGTTGACAAGGTATTTGGCATTTCATCCAACTGGGCCCGGCCTTCTTCTATATTGGTAATATCCAATACATCATTAAACAGACTCAGCAAGCTCTTACTGGAGGAAGTAATCTTCCCCAAATAATCCTTTACCCGGTCATGCTCCTCCACATGGGTATTAGCCAAAGCCGCAAAACCAATAATGGCATTCATAGGTGTGCGAATATCATGGGACATATTTACAAGGAACTTCTGCTTGGCTTTATTAGCCTTTTCCGCCTTAACCAAGGCTGCCTCAACCTTGTTGCGCAGCTTAGACTCATTGTCCACCCGCTGTTTAAACTCACTGGCTTGCTGTTTCTTGCTTTCCAACAAGAATGTGTACTCCACATAAAGCCCCAAAGCTCTGCCCGCCTTGGAAACCAGCTCTTTCTCCTCACCAGACCACAGGCGCTCCGGGTTACCAAAGTCCATCATGCCCACCAGTGCTCTGATCTGTCCCCCAACATTAACAGCACAATAAATGGTTGGCACAGCAAAATCCTCACCTAAAAAGGACAGTGGCTCAACACCGATACCGCCACTGGAAACCGCCTTGGACAAAGCTCGCAAATGATCTGAACTTACAGGAAAATCTATGCCTTCAAATTCCAATCCATCAATAGACGTATTGCATTCCTCAAAAGAAAAAATTTCCTTATTAGTACCGCGCCGCAAAAGGAAAGCGAAATCACAATTTGCCAGTTCCCGTAAAGAAGATAAAATCTTCCCATTAAACGAATCGTTCTTTCCCCGATTTTCCGCCAAGGACCACAAATATTCTTTTATACAAGTATCAAGTTCAGATACCTTTTCCTGGATACTCATACTACATATTACCCCCATATAAAATTATACGCACCCTCTTTTATATTTTCCTAAAAACAAGGTGAATAGTCAAGAATATTTAGTACAATTCAGAAAGTTTCTTCCTTAGTTATTAAAGGAGCTCTTTAATGTCCACTTTCTTCATCTTGTCACGGGTGATGGCAATACGTTTGGGCATGGTACGGCTCATCACATATTCATTTTCCCCAATGGTAACAATAATTCCCGGATACTCCTTAAGGATTTCATCAATTTTGCCCACTATCTCCATTACCCTGTCTTTACAGCCATATACCCTATTTATCATGTAAATTGACTCAGGCTTTTGGGCATAATAAATTGATCCTTCCTCATCTTCTAGAAGGGCCAATAATCTCCGCAGAAAGCTCTTCGGCACAGCATTACCTATGGAACGAACATCATAAGTATCCCGTACACCATCTGAAATACTGGCAAAAGGCAATAGCTGCTTATCGCTTTTTACCTCTCTTAAATAAACATACAAGAAGATCACTCACTTTCATATAAAACGTCTTCTGATAATATTATTATCAATTCTATATTACTAAGTTTAAAATAAAATTAATATATACAAAAAATTTTAAGTAATTTATCTTGTATCATACTATCCTATAAAACAGAAAAGAATCTATAGGACTTTTGGCAGAAAAAAAGGATTATGACAAAACTTCTCCATCCTGTCATAATCCTTAAATAATCAGTCTAAAATATAAATCTCGATATTCTGACGACCAAAGGCACAAGCCTCCTCATAGGTCTCAAAAGCAATATCTATCTTGTTTCCAATAATACTGGATCCTCTATCCTCAGCTATGGCCTCGCCATAATCTGGAATATAAACCCGGGTTCCCATTGGAATAAAATCCGGATCAGTAGCAATAACGCCCCGTCTTAGTATTGTTCCAGTAGCTGTATATGTACTGGTTTCAAATGGACTATAGGCCGAAGCATTTACCCATACCCGACGGGCATTTTCCAACCCAGCCGGTGTCGGAGGCGGATCAAGTCTCCGATATGTCTGAGGACCACAAATGCCATCCGCTAAAATCCCCTCAGACTCCTGAAAATGCTTTATGGCTTCAACTGTAATACTATCACACTCACCGGTTACTTCCCCGAAATAGAACCCCTTTTCTTTGAGCAATGTCTGCACCTTGGTCACATGTTCACCAGCGGTTCCTTCCTTCACTACCGGTGCGGCCAATGCCGAGGTACAAAACATCATTACTATGGCGCATATCAGCGCACAAATACTGAGCTTGCCTATTCTCAAAATACCACCTCACCTTTCCTAAAATACGATGGGGGTATTATATCATATTGAGGATAATTGTGTCAAAGATTCAAACAATTCACGGTTTAAAAGCAAAACAGACCGATGAAAAATCTGAAAACAGAAGCTCCATCGGTCCATACATTGTGATATTACATCAGATGATATTCTTTACATATACATCATAGAGGGCTTTTAATTCCTCAATCTTATCGTACATCTCTACCTGGAGACCGGAAGCTGTCTCATAATCCCCTTCGTTAAGCGCATTAGTCAACAAGGTGAAGAGAGACTTTTCATCAATGCTGTCCTTGGCCAGATAATACCGAAGCTCATTGATCTTATTCCAATTGTAGGCATCCTGATCAGTTACATACTCGGTGTCAATTTCCTTGGCAGCCCGAACGATTTCCCGATTTTCCGGAATAATACGAGCGATAAGCTCCATCTTCCAACGGGTCAGAGCGCCGTCCTTGAAGGCTTCGATAATGGCATCGGTGAAGGCACCGGCCGCAGTGATGGTCTTGCGCTTCTCCATATATTTATCCAGAGCAGACAAATTCTCCCATACGGTAGCTGGTGGAGCCCCGAAGAGGTGGTTGCGCTCTTCTTCAGTATAATCCTCAAATACATCCTTCTCAGAACGATAAGCCCGATCAGTTTCCAGATAATCAGCCTTTACGCCAGCTTCCTTGGACAGCTCTGCCAGCAAATCACTGGTGGACTTGGTAACCGCATAGCGAACGCCATCCAGGAGAGCAGAATAAATTGCGGCTAATACCAGATAAGTATTGGTATATGGGTTGCAGGCACGCAGCTCGAAGCGGGTAGCCATTGGATTAGATATATCCCGAATAAGGCCAGCCAAAATGGAGCGGTTACGGGAAGGTACCTCCGGGCTATGCCCCAAAGAAGTTACAATACATACTGGTGCCTCAAAACCTGGCTTTAAACGATTGAGGGAATCATTGGTAGCGGAAACAAATGGGTTGATAACCTCGTAGTTCTTCAAAAGACCCATAATAGCACCATAACCAACTGCACTCATGTAGTCCACAGTCATTTCCTTTGGTGCAAAGAGATTGTAGAAAGAGCCATCTTCCATAATAGCAGCCAAACCGATATGAGTGTGCTCACCATTACCAGCCACACCAATCATTGGCTTAGCCTTGAAGCTTACTTCCAAACCATTGAGACGGAAGGTCTGCTTTACAATGGTGCGTACCAGCAGCTCGTTGTCAGCAGCCTGGAGAGCATCATCAAAGCGCCAGTCAATTTCAATCTGCTCGCAAACAGAAGTCATGCTGCCGCTCTTATCAAGATGAGCCTTGATACCGCCAACCTCTTTATGACCCATTTCCACCTTCAGACCATAGCTTTCCAGGCGTTCAACAGTCTGCTCCAAAGCGGTACGAACCACGCCGTGGGTCCGCTGCCAATACTGCTCCTGCATTACCTGGGAAGCAAACATTTCATCCACATGAACATGGGACAATGGAGTCTTTACCCAAAATTCCAGCTCTGTTGCTGCAGTGAAGCTGATATCAGCAATCTTGCTGCAATCAATTTGTTCCAAACCGGAAATCTTGGAATTCTTATGGAAGGTATCCAAGAGCTCCTTCTTGACAAAGGACAGGGTATCTGCCAAAACAGCCCGGGAATCCACCCGCTTGCCATTATGAATAAGGAAAGCCGGTATACGCAGGGTACCAATTGGGAAACCAGTTTCCTCATCGTAATTTTCAAAATTATAATCAACAAACCAATTAACACTCGGGTCAATAGGCATATCTACCTTGGCGTTGTTCAATGTGGCAATACCGGAAAGAACTACGGAAGAACCGTCAGTCTGGACTGCCCGGCCGCTGTAGAAATCTTCCATATCCTTCAAGAATACCCGCATAGGAATCTTCTCGTCGGTATCATTACCAGCCAAGTCAATACCCACCAAAGAAACATATTTGATCTCTGGATGAGCTGTCAGGGTAGCTACGATATCCTCTTTCTTGGAATTTGCCGGGATTACAAATACTAATTCTTCCATGTTAATTACCACCTTTTCATAAAAAATAAAAGCTGCAGGACCACAACAGTCCATGCAGCTTCGTCGCCGTAAAATATTCAACTTGTTTACACAAGTGATAGTATCATATCATTTTGATTTTGGCAAGCAATTTTTTTAAATTTTGCTAAAGCGTACATCCACCATGTTACCCAGATGAATTTTATTCTTTATCTCCTTAGGAATAGCTATTTTTACCACCAGCTTACCCTCCGGATACTGTTTTACGTAACCGCCCTCGGTATTATCTTCCATTTCCTCTGTTTCATCTGGCTCAATAATCTCTACAATGGTACCATCATATTTTTTCCGGTCCACATAAAATGCGGCGATCTGCCCCATGGAGGCATAGTCAGCTTCATTCGGGTTCAAATAAGCTTCCACCCAGATATCCGCATCGTTGCCCACATAAGCCACCACATCACCTGGACGAATTTCAGCACCTTCCTCCAAATTATTGAGATACACCACCCCATCAACAGTAGCAGTTATCTCCGTTGCTCCAGCATTATTTTTGGCCCGCTCCAGAGCAGCCCGGGTCTGATTTACCTGTTGCTCAGCCCGCTTAATGACCTCCTGGCTGGCTGGTTGAAATGTGGTTTCATAAGTAACATTGGTAGTGGTATTGGAGCGCTTGGCCAAAAGCATATCATACTCTGCCTTGGCCTCGTCCCGTTTGATTCCACTTATTGCACCCATTTCGTAAAGCTTGTTCATTTGGTCAAGCTTATTCTTAGCTGCGGCAATTTCACTTTCCGAAGCTCCGCCGCCACTGGACTGAACTACCCGCGGACGAGATACGGTAACCCCTTTTTTTACCTGTTCCAAATTTTTAATGGACAACTCCAGGGTTTGCTCCATTTGTTTAATTTGCTCATCGGTTACAGCTACTTCCACCGTTGCAATAACATCACCAGCTTTAACCATATCGCCGTTTTTCACCATTAATTCGGTGACCTTGCCCGGAGCCTTAGCCCTTACTCCCACCATATTGCCGGCAATCTTGGCATCATAAATATCAAGATTTCCCCAACAAAACAGTGCGTACCACACCACGCTGGAACAGATAATCGTTAAACCCAATACCCCTATTAAACCATATTTAATCCACAACTTTGCCTTATGAGTAATATCTATCTCTGTCAAAACAAACCTCCAAAACTCCAAAAAACAAGGAAATCTGTATAAAGCTACACAGATTTCCTACTGTATCTCATATAAGAGCTTAAGTCGTCAATTTATCCTTTAGCTGTTCTTCCACATCTGCCCAGGAATTATTAATACGCTTCATAGCCAATACTTCCCGCACATCCATTTTTGCCAAAACTGCCAACTGTCCAGCCTTAGCTATATCTCCCAGCTTATATCGCTGGTCTATAAGACTACAGGCAATTTCCCGCTCAATGCCATACTTCAGCTTCAGCATATCTGCTGCGACACTTTTCCGAAATTCTCTTACAATTTTTTCGGAAATACCAATTTCCCGAAATACATCCGTCCAGGACTTATCTTCGCTCTTCATGGAAACAATGCTGTCAAAGGATTTATTAGACAGCATGGCCATATGGGCAATCCGACAGGCATCCTCCAATCGACCGCCCTGATTACAGTAATTTAGCAAGGAAGTGAAGCTAACGCCATATTGCTTGGAAATCTGTGCAACCAATTCGTTCTTATCCGGCCACCTTTGGGGCACAGCAAAGAAATGCCTCTCTCCCCGTGGGGAAACACCATCACGATTGGCTGCTTCGGCACTGCCGGTAAAGATAACTGGCACCGTCAGAGCACTTATCAGCAATATCCCAGACAAAACCTTTAGCATACAACTAATCTTCAGCTTTACCATAGGAATCACTCCTCTACGCCTACTATCAGATTATACCACCAAATAGCCGACAAATCCTTAAAGACAGGTTAAAAATCTGATTTTATCTTACATTAAAGCATGACCCGCCGATAAATTCCCGGATAAGGGAATTAGAAGGAATGTCTTTGGTATCATATATTGATTTAAAGTTTCGACAAAAAGCCAAAAGTTCCTGCCCCTTTTGAAAATTTGGGTCATCCGGCTCAATTTCTGCCAGCATATACATGGCATAATGCTTTAAAGCACCCAATTCGTAAATAAGAGCCGAGTTAAACATAACATCAGCATCATCCTGATATGGGAAAATGTACTTTTCCTCACCGGCCCGAACTCCCGGCCACAAAGAAATTGTACTGCTGGCAGAACGTCCCCTGGTCCGGTAATCACGAACAATACGCCGAAGCAGGCGCACCCGGGAGGTAGAAATGCGGGTTTCCTCATCCATATTCAACTGATTCAGGGCGCTGACATAAAGTTTAAATTTATGATTACGAGGTATGGAACTGGTAAGGGTTTCATTGAGGCCATGTATTCCCTCAATGATGATCGGTTGTTTCTTGTCTATCTGCATTTCAATACCATAATCCAGTTCACGTACCCCTTCTTTGAAGTCGTAAACCGGGGTAAGGACCTTTTCCCCCTCCAGCAACCGCATAAGCTGTTCATTAAACAGCTCTGTATCCACCGCGTCAATGGATTCGAAGTCATAAGAGCCGTCCGGCAATTTGGGAGTATCTAAGCGATTGACAAAATAATTGTCTATAGAAATAGATACAGGCTGCAAGCCCATAACCATCAGCTGTACTCTTAGGCGCTGGGCAAAGGATGTCTTACCTGAAGAAGAGGGACCAGCAATTAATATCAGACGATTATTAGCCAGATCACCTGCCACCCGATCAGCAATATTAGCAATTTTCTTTTCATGCAAAGCCTCGGATACTCGTATTAAATCCCCAATGTCACCATTTTCAATAATAGAATTTAAATCTGACACATAGGAACAATGCAGTATTTTCGCCCATTCTTTGGCTTCTTCCAATACTTCCTTAAACATACAACCACCCACCTTTTAAAAAGAAAAGGACTGCTCTCGCCAGTCCTTCAACATGTCTCATTAAACACTGCTACCAAATAAAGCTGTAACCAGCAAATAACACAAAGCCCCCATGATGGCTGTGCATGGAATAGTCAGCACCCAGGCCATCACCATCTGCTGAGCCACGCCCCAGCGAACCGCCCGTATACGTTTAGCAGCTCCCACTCCCATGATGGAACCAGAAACCACATGAGTGGTACTTACCGGCAAATGGAGTAAAGTAGCGGTAAAAATCGTAATGGAGGAATTGAGATCTGCCACGAAGCCATTGATAGGCTCCAACTTAAAAATCTTGCCCCCCACGGTCTTAATTATACTCCAACCACCCACCGAGGTTCCTACAGCCATGGCTGTAGCACAAAGGAGCTTAACTATCAAAGGCACTTCAAACTCATGCAGCACTCCGCCAGACACCAGTGCCAAGGTAATAATACCCATTGATTTCTGGGCATCATTGGAACCATGTGAAAAGGCCATGGTAGCCGCCGTGATAATCTGCATCTTCTTAAACCGGTGATTCACCTTGGCCGGGCTGGAATTCTGAAATACCAAAAACATGATATTCATGATTAAAAAGCCCAAAACCATACCGATAAGAGGTGAAGCCACCAGGGCAATAACAATCTTACCAATACCCATATAATTCAGTCCGGCACTGCCCATATCCGACATGAGGACACCGCCAATAAGACCACCCACTAAAGCATGGGAGGAACTGCTGGGTAAACCGATCTTCCAAGTCAGCAAATTCCAAATAATAGCTCCCGTTAGCGAAGCAATTATAATTGCCTGACTTATATGTCCCACCACGATGTCACCACCAATGGTCTTGGCAACACCGGTACTTATCAAAGCACCAAAGAAATTCAACACTGCTGCCATGATAATGGCATGACTGGGAGAAATCGCCCGGGTGGACACTGAAGTAGCAATAGCATTGGCTGTATCATGAAAACCATTTATAAAATCAAAGGTCAATGCCAAAACTATAACTATAATAATCAAAGGATGTATATCAAGCATACTTCATAACCACGCCTCTCAGCAAATCTGCCAATTTCTCACAATGATCAAGAGTATCCTCCAAATCCTCCAGTAAATCCTTCCACTTAATCAACTCAATAGGGTCCTTCACCTGGGCAAAGAGATAGGCCAATTCATTACGGAAAATGTGGTCACCCTCGCTCTCCAGCTTCCCTACTTCACTGGTAAGCTTTAATAATTCTTCCTGGTTTTTGCTGATTTCCCGCAAAAGCTCCAGAGCCTTAATGAGCTTTTTGGTGCATTCAATCAACAGCTTGGCCAATCTGATGGCCCCTTCACGAGCTTCGCCGGTATGATATATTACAATCCGCTGTAATATACCCTGCAGCAAATCTACTCCGTCATCCAAACCATTGGCAATGGCATAAATATCTTCCCGGTCTATTGGTGTAATCAGAGTTCGGTTCAACTTGTCAATAATCTTGTCGTTAACCTTGTCCGCCTCATGCTCAATTTCATTTATTTCCTTGACCTTAATGTCCGCTTTGCGATGGTCAACCATTACCTCGTCCATCAAAAGTGTGCCTTGGTAAAAAAACTGCGCACTTTCAATAAACAAATCATAAAATTCCGAGCCTTTTTTCTTGGTGATGTTAAACATAATGACCTCCTCGCAATGCACACTATACAATAACTATAACACATCACAAGGCATTTTTAAAATAAAATTTAGTAATGGAAAAGGACTGTGAAATTTATCACAGTCCTTACTAATTCAATCCTGTTACTTTTCCACTGCCTGCAGTGCTTTAAGTACCTTAGCTGCCATACCATACATCTTGGCCTTTGGTATAGAACATACTGCAATACGTACGCCCTTCTTCAAAGGCACTGCAAAAATCAAATCATCGTGCAGTTTATCGCATACTGCAGCAGAATCCTTGGCAGGAACCGAAATGAAGAAACCAGCCTTATAAGGCAGAGCCTTCAGCCCACACTCCTCGGCTTCCTTCATAAAGATAGCCGCTCTGTCGCGAATTACACCGTAAAGCTCATCACGCTCTTTTTCGAACTGAGCCAACAGAGCACTATCCTGCTGAATGGTGGTAAGCAGAGTCTGGGCCCCCCGGTTGATATTGGACCAAGTGGAGCGTCCGGTAAACTTGGTGACATTTTTAAACTCTTCAATTAGCTCAGCACTTGAAGAAAGGCCAATAAGAGCGCCCGTCCGCTGGCCATACATAGTGTAACCCTTGGACATGGAGAAGGCAAACATAACGAAAATATTTTCCGGCAGATTGCTGAACTGCTTCATGAAACAACGGGTTTCATTCTTTTCTCCGGCATAATCGATATAGGCAATATCTACCATCAGATTGAATTTCTTGCCCTTAGCAGCCCATGACTTGGCAATATCAAGGACCTGATCCCACTCCTCATTAGTAAGACTATAACCAGTAGGATTATGTGCCGGTGTATTGATAATCAGCAACAGTGATTCCTGCTTTGTAAACAGCTCCTCCACCTTTTCAGCCAATGATTTAACATTGTAATTCATGTTTTCATCAAACAGCTGATAGGTGGCCAGACTGCGCCCAGCTTCCTGACAAAGAGGATTGTATGTGCCCCAGAACCAATCAGATGTCAACACCTGATCACCAATTTCAGAATAGTTGGCAATCGCCATGTGCAGGGCTCCTGTTCCACCAGAAGTAGCGCACGCAGCAATATGACCCTCCGGCTTATTATCAGCAAAGGTTAAGCCGATTACAGCATCCAGATACGCTGGAAGACCAGCCGGTGGTGCATAAGCTGCCACATCAGAAATCTTTAGCCCTCTAAAAGCCTGTTCCATAGTTGGTAAGCAAGCTAATTTTCCGTCTTCATCAATAATGGAACCCACTGTAGCATTAGTAACCTTTTCCGCCCCATGCTGCTTTATGGCTTCGTTACAGGCAGCACTCGCCCCAAAAATAACATCAACCAGCTTTTTTCCTACCCGATGTGACGCAACCTGTGAACTCATTTGTGATTATACCTCCTTCTTAATCCTCTGGGAAAAATTCCTTATGAATAGCATTAGCTGCTTCCTTCAGGTCAGTTCCTTTGATCAGGCAGCTGATACTAATTTCAGATGTACTAATAGCATCAATATTAACATTGGCATCTGCCAAAGCACCGAACATTCTGGCAGCAATGCCAGGATTACCCAGCATACCGGCACCAACAATGGAAACCTTGGCAACATTTTCCTCAATGAGAACAGCTACTGCATGGAGGCGTTCTGCCACCACATCAACTGCTTTCTTGGTCTCAGGCAGATCATCAAGAGTGGTAGTAAATACCATATCAGTAACATTCTTTTCGATATTGCGGATACTCTGAACAATCATATCCACCGCAATATTTTTTTCTGCCAAAGCAGAGAAAATCTCCTTAGCAATACCTGGATTATTTGGAACACCAAGAACGGCAATTTTAGCAACATTTTTATCATGGGCAACACCACGAATCACAAAATCCTTCTCTTCCATTGTATAAGCCTCCCTAATCATAGTACCGGTTACGGATGTAAATGTAGAACGAACATGGATTGGAATGTTAAAATATTTGCCCATTTCCACAGAACGAGGCTGCATTACACCAGCTCCCAAACGGGCCATCTCCAACATTTCATCATAGGTTATTTCCTTCATTTTTCTGGCATCGGGAATAAGACGCGGATCGGCAGAATAAATACCATCCACATCAGTATAAATTTCGCAGGAATCCGCCTTTAACGCACCAGCCAAAGCGACTGCTGAAGTATCAGAACCGCCACGGCCCAAGGTCACAGGATCACCATTTTCGTCTACACCCTGGAAACCAGCCACTACTACAATATTGCCCTTTTCCAGTTCCTTACGAACTCTGGCAGGTTTTATATCCACAATCTTACCTTTGGTATGAACTGAATTGGTCTTCATACCAACCATCTGGCCAGTAAGGGAAATCGCCTTCTGTCCCATGGCACGAAAAGCCATAGTCAACAAAGCAATGGAAACCTGCTCACCAGTCGTCAACAGCATATCCATTTCCCGGGGAAACTGATACGGATTTGTATTAATGCCTTTAGCCAGCTTAATCAGGTCATCAGTAGTGTCCCCCATAGCCGAAACCACCATAACTATCTGGTCTCCAGGCTTCTTTTCATCAATGATTCTCTTGGCAACATTAAGGATTTTTTCGGTGGTTCCTACCGATGAGCCGCCAAATTTCTTAACAATAAGCGCCATTACGTACCTCCTGCTGAAAATTAAAACAAATTATTTTAACAGAGCCCCTTGTCCATATTAAAAATACATTTGTTTTCATTTCAATTACTTAAATACTCAAACAAATATCATTATAATACAAAAATAGCATTAGTGACTAGCAAAATTTACATTTTTTCCCATTTTTTGCTCATTTTAGCCTATTATACTGTATACAAAAATAAAGACCCACACATAGTGCAAGTCTTCATTTATGCTCATATAGCTGTCTGTATTTTGTTTCAAGGCGCAATACACTTTTGACATATAGCTCTGTTTCCTTAAAAGGAATCAAAGTCACATCAGAAAAACTATCATCCCAGCCATATATTTCCATCCAATTTTCCACATTACCACGACCAGCATTATAGGCCGCCAAGGCTAATATCTTATTGCCATGAAAATCTCTCATCAGCTGGGTCAAATACCAGGAACCATATTTAATATTAGTCTCTGGCTGGCTTAATTCCTCCAAAGAATAATCTTTATCGTCAATTTCTTCGGCAATCCAGGATGCAGTTTCCGGCATAAGCTGCATCAGGCCCACAGCTCCGTGGTTGGATTTAGCGTTATTCTTAAAGTTGCTTTCGGTTTTTATTACTGCCGCCACCATAAATTCGTCAATGGCATTGGCTTTACACTCGCTCTGAACTAATTCACGGTAGTGATATGGATACATAAAGGTTCTTTGTACAGTTTCCTGCTGCATAACAAAAAAAGCCAAAAAAGCCGAAAACAATATAGTAATGCCAATAACGAAACTCCAGGTCTTACGCTTAAATTCCCTTTTACGCTGCATATATTCCCGGCGCCGTTGCAGTCTGGCATCAGCTCTGTCCATTCTTCATCTTCTCCAATATCTGCTGGCGAAGCATGTCTATATCGCCGTCATTATAGATTACTACATCCGCCAAGCGTTTTTTCTCTTCCAAACTCATCTGGGAATTAATCCTTCGAAGAGCTTCGGACTCACTATACCCATTTCTGGCCATCAGTCGTTCCTTTTGCATAGAAAAGGGAACATAAATTAGCCAATTTTCATCAGTCATTGTATCAAAACCAGCCTCAAATAGCAAAGGCACATCCAAAAAAACAATTGTTGCACCACTTTCTTGCGCCAGCCTGACTTCGGCCAGCATTTGCTTTTTTATCAGGGGATGAACCAAAGCATCAATGGCCTTGAGCTCAGCTTGATCCCGAAAGACAATATCCGCCACAGCCTGACGATTTAAGGAGTCATCAGCATGCAAAATCCCTCTTCCGTAGCGGTCAACGTATATCTGCCATATTCCCCCCTGGGGCTCAGCCAGATCCCAGGCTATCCGATCACAGTCAATAACGGTATAGCCTGCCTGAATAAGAATATTGGTGGCAGTACTTTTTCCACTAGCTATGCCACCAGTAAGTCCAATTAGTTTCATTCCAACACCTGACACACCGGGCAATAATGGGTGCCACGGCCTCCTACCCGGATTTTTTCAATGATGGTACCACAATTACGACATGGTTCACCATCCCGTCCATAAGCGAATAAATTATCCTGATGACTTCCCTTGTCGCCATTACCATCCCGATAATCCCTAAAGGTAGTGCCACCATCATTTATCCCATCAGCTATTACTTTATTAACGCTGGCAAACAGCTTTTCCGCCTCCTCACCGGTAATAGACCCCGGCGAACGCATAGGGTGAATGCCAGCCAGAAACAGTGCTTCATCCACATAGATATTCCCTAAACCGGCAATATTGGACTGGTCTAAAAGAAAACTCTTTATTCGTCCTCCCTTGCCAGCCAAAATCTTTTCCAGATACTCCAAAGTAAATTCAGCAGATAAAGGCTCTGGGCCCAATTCCGCCAAGCCCTTTATCTGTGGCAATTCCTCCGGCTTCATGGCATATAAAGTACCAAAAGTCCGGGTATCAGCAAAAACCAGACTGGACCCGTCAGATAAATCAAAAATAATTCTGGCATGGCCAGGCATAGGGGTATTAGGCGGACAATAACATACCTGTCCCGTCATCCGTAAGTGAAATATCAAGGAAATATTATTATCCATTTTCAATATAAGATATTTCCCCCTGCGCTCCAATTCCTCAATAGTATGAAAGAGCAAACGGAAAACAAATTCACCTGGGGTAGGCCATTGTATCTGCCGCTCCAACAGCAAATCTATCTTTTTAATTTTCTTTCCCTTTATATGTGGCTCCAAAGAACGACGTATTGTTTCTATCTCCGGCATTTCTGGCATTATATATTCTCCTTTACTTGGCTTCAGACCAGTTTTTACCTAAATTAATGTCTATGGATAGTGGAACTTGCAGCGTCACAGCCTTTTCCATAGATTCTTTTAATATACCCTTCACTTGCTCCAGCTCAGCTTCAGTTACTTCCAAAACCAGTTCATCGTGAACTTGCAGCAGGATACGGCTTTTCAGACCAGCTTTTTTTATCATTTCATGGGCCCGAATCATAGCCACCTTGATAATATCTGCAGCTGTACCTTGAATAGGTGTATTCATGGCCATGCGTTCTGCCAACATCCGCTGCATATAATTGCTGCTGTTAATGGCCGGTAAATCCCGTCGCCGCCCAAAGGCTGTCTGAACATAGCCCTTGGTATGGGCATCAGCCACTGTCTTATCAATGAAGGCCTTAACCCCCGGGCACTTTTCAAAATAGCTTTCAATATAGCCTGCTGCTTCCTTGCGAGTTATCTTTAAATCCTGGGATAAGCCATAATCGCTTATTCCGTAAACGATACCGAAATTAACCGCTTTGGCACTGCGGCGAAGCTGCGGGGTAACCTCTTTTATATCCACCCCGAACACCTCGGCAGCCGTCCGGGCATGAATATCCTCATTTTCCTTAAAGGCCTTAATAAAGCTCTTATCCTGGGACATATCTGCCAAAACCCGTAATTCAATCTGGGAGTAATCTGCGGAAAGAAGATAATCGTAGCCTTCCCCAGGTTCAAATAACTGACGAATTTTCTTGCCTTCCTCCCGGCGTACCGGGATGTTCTGTAAATTGGGATCCGAACTGCTAAGACGTCCTGTAGCAGTAACCGTCTGATTGAAGCTGGTATGAATACGATGGGTATTCGGATTTATCAGCGGAATTATACCATCCAAATAGGTGGATTTCAGCTTAGTCCAAATGCGGTAGCTCAATATTTTCTCAATTATCGGGTGAGCATCCCGCAGCTGCTCCAACACCTCTGCATTGGTAGAATAACCCGTTTTGGTTTTCTTTATTACGGGCAAACCCAACTTTTCAAAGAGAACCTCCCCTAGCTGCTTGGGAGAATTAACATTGAATTCCTGACCAGCCAGCTGGTATATTTCCTGCTCCAAGGCATTAATTATACCACCAACTTTTACCGCCTGCTCCTGTAGGCTTTGGCGATTCACATAAATACCATACTCCTCCATATCGGCCAAAACCTTTACCAATGGCAGCTCAATATCGGTGTATAGCCTGGTCAAATCCTTTTTGTCCAGCTCAGTCAACATTTCTCCAACAAAAAGAGACATAGAAAAGGCCTGCCAAGAACATATTTCACTGGCAGCAGTTTCCTTAGAGGTCCCCATTAATTCCGGCGCATATATCCCGGACAGGGATTTTATATCATATTGGCTGCTGGCCGGATTCAGCAAATAACCCATTAACTCCACATCGAATATTTTCCCCATAACTTCTATTCCGGCATGGTAGTACATCTTTACGTTGTGGAGATATTTTACAATTTTGTCATCCGAAAACACAGGCTTAATAGCTTCCCAAACCTGATTATCCGCACATGATGGCGCAAAGAGCATTGACTCAAGGCCATTATCAGCCTCACGGCCTATGGGCAAATAATACCGCTCACCAGCCAGAGAGAGACCCAGTCCGGACAAGCTAACTTCCGGTACCTTGCCCTCAAACAGGGCTGACACATATACTTCACCTGTTTTTTTACATTTATCAGCCAATTCCTTGGCCTTTCCAACCGAATCAACAATATGACATTCCGGAATGGCAAGCTGTTGTTCCTCTAGGTCAGCATCCCCATCTTCCTCGGAAATGAATGGTTGTATTGCCTTTAGAACAGAGCGTATATTATATCGGGTATAAAACCCCTTAAGGGCAGCACCATTGGTGTTTATTTTAAATGCTTCCGCATCAAATTCCACCGGCACTTCAGTGCAAATTGTCGCCAATTTCTTGGACAATACTGCCTGTTGCTGATTATCCCGGATATTTTCCTGCAATTTTTTGCCAGAAATTTCTTCTATATGCAGCAATACTTCCTCCAAGGAACCGTATGCCGCCAATAATTTTATAGCCGTTTTGGGACCTACTCCCGGAACACCAGGGATATTATCCGAAGTATCCCCCATCAGGCCCTTCATATCAATTAACTGAATTGGATCCAGGCCATATTCTTCCTGAAAAGCCGCCTCATCATAAACTTTGAGCTCAGAAATTCCCTTTTTGGTAAACAGCACCTTTAAATCAGGCTTAACCAGCTGCAGGGCATCCCGATCGCCGGTTACCACATAAGCTTCATATCCTTCGCCTACTGCCTTGTTAGCCAATGTACCAATTATATCATCGGCTTCATAGCCAGCCAGCTCCACCAGAGTTATTCCCCAAGCCTCCAACATTTCGTGAAACAGCGGAATTTGGCTTAAAAGCTCTGGCGGAGTAGGCTTGCGTGTTCCCTTATAGTCAGCAAACATCTCATTGCGGAAGGTCTTTTTGCCCTTGTCAAAGGCGATTACCAAGGCATCCGGCTGCCATTCTCCCAAAAGCTTCAACAGCATATTGGAAAAGCCATATATGGCATTGGTAAATTCACCAGACTTGGACTCCAAGAGAGGCAGCGCATAAAAAGCCCGATATAATAAGCTGCTGCCATCCAAAATAAAAAATTTCTTCTTCAAAACTATACCTCCACGCATAAGCAGGCTTCGTACACATTTATGTACGAAGCCCTTTGCACTAACTAAGTTTAATCCTTCATTTTGTAGTAGGAAAATAAGGTCCTATCCTGCTTGCCACCGTTAACATGCAATAATTTCTCTGCATCATCAGCATTGATATACAGCACATTCTTAAAATCATAAACCGATGTAGTACCATAACTGGTAGTAACAACCCCATTGACCCGATCGTAATGCACAGGCAATTTCAAAGCCTTCGCCATCTGAATCAACGGCAAATAATATATCCCTTCCCGTTCCACGGCTTTCCAGGATATAAGGCCGCCATTTACCTCCAAATTATAGGACCGGGCAATGTAAGTCGGCTGTCCGTCTGATGCATTAATCTTTGCCGATATAGCCGCATCACTTTCAAAGCACTCCACCCCAAATCCGTGGAGCCACTCGTTTACCTGAGCCACGGTAATAGGCTGACGCCCGTAGGAATCCGGATAAATGTAATAAGTTACCTGATCATCCGGGGCTTTTTCCACCACAACTCGATTATAAAAAATCTCCACTGGGGTACCAACTGCCACCCGTTCATAGAGCTCCTCCACATCCTTTTCCATCATGCGTATACAGCCTCTGGATGCGTAGGAACCAATACTGCTTGGATTGTTGGTGCCATGGATGCCATAATACCCTCCAATACCAATCCAACGATATCCCAATGGATTGTCCGGTCCGGAATAGACCACACTGCTCGGATCACGGGAATCCCGCCAGACCGGATTTACTTCCTTTTCATAAACCTTGCGATATCCTATCGGTGTAGGATCTGAAGGCTTACCACAGGCTATCGGATAGAGTCTGGTCTTTGTCCCCTGCTCAAACAAATACAGTCCACGACTGGCCAGATTGATGACAATTTTGGTACCATCATTCACCATGGGAATTATTTCCTCGCTGGCCTTTTCCCCCTCGGCAGCGAAAGCCAAATTACCCAGCAACATTGCTGCTACCGTAATAATTCCCGCTATTTTTTTAACGCCTCTCATATTATCCCCCTGAAAAAATAATTTATTTAACCCCTAACTAAAATTCTATCACGGAGGGATGTATTTTTCAATTAAAAGAGTCCTCTCTGACCCATTGTCAAAAAGGACTCGACATTTTTATTTAGTGGCGCTCATAGCCGCCAATTTTTTCCGTTTTTTACTCTTACGATTTCGAGTACCGATTTTAAATATCGCCATAGGGATTATCAAACTGATTACTCCCAAATAAATCGTCTCCCGCAAATCCGGGGTAGAGGCTATAACCACCATGCAGATTACCTGGGCCCAAATACCAAACAGTGTAACGAAAGGGAAGAACGGTGTCTTATAACGCAGTCTGTCTTCCGAATTCCTGGCCCGACAATGCTTACGGAAATTGTACTGACTCCAGCAGATGGAGATCCAGGCAATGGCTCCCGTAAAACCAGACAAGGAAAGCAAATATGTGTAAGCCATATCGCTGGTATCAAAACTGTACAAAAGGATAATCAGCCAACAGGTGGCAATGGTAATAATTACCGAATTCTGCGGAACGCCATTTTTATTGAGCTTCGCAAAGGTCTTAGGGGCCATACCTATTGATGCCAATGAATACATAGCCCGACTGGTGCCATACAAGCCAGAATTTACACAGGAAAGAGCCGCCGTCAAAATAACGAAACTGAAGCAGGCCGCGAACTTATCCAAGCCGTAATTGGCCAAAGCAACCGCAAATACACTTTCATCCAAACCTGCCTGGTCCCAAGGCAATATGGATACCAAAATAGAAATTGGAATAATATACAAAGCTATAATACGCCAGGTTACATTTCTAACCGCCAAAGGAATACTTTTAGCTGGTTCCTCGCACTCACCAGCTGCCAAGCCGATGATTTCTGTTCCCTGGAAATTAACCAAAATAATGGTCATTGTGAGGATAATGGCCCAATAGCCATTTGGGGCAAAACCACCGCTGCCCAAGAGCAAGGTCGTCCCAATAAAGCCCTGATCACCTATTATACCCAGTATTATCATGATACCCACAATACTGAAAGCAATAAGAGCAATTATCTTGATTATGGCCAGCCAAAATTCACTTTCGCCAAATTTATCTACTTGAAAAATGTTTACCAATGTGACCAACAGACAAAAAAGAATCGCCCACCACAGTTGACTGACTTCCGGCACGAAATTATTCATTATAATGCCCGCCGCAATCATTTCGGCAGGAACATAAGTAACCCAAGTGACCCAATAGGTCCAGCCAACACCACAGGCCCAGGTAGGATTTATATACTTTCTCGCGTAAGTAACAAAAGAGCCTGCGATAGGTTCAGCCACGGCCAATTCCGCTAAACAAAGCATGACGCACAAAACAATAGCACCGCCTAACAAATAGGACACTACTGATGCTGGTCCGGCCTGTTCCAAAATATAGCCTGTGCCAAGGAAATATCCGCTACTGATTACTCCCCCTAAGGATATGAGCTGTAAATGGCGGTTTTTCAATCCCCTTTTCATTCCTTTTTCTTCCATTGTCTCATTAACACAACCTTTCAAATCTTTTTTGGTAAAAACGTCCTGTCTACTATACCATTTTTTTATGCAGATTACTATATTTTAATTATATTAATTTTAATTACTCTTCAGTATCCTCTTCAATAACTTCATCCATGTTATCCTCATCATCCTGTTCAGCCTTTTTCTTGTTATGGTGATTGTTAAACAATATAACAGCCACCACCGCTACGCCAATGCCTATCATGCCGGTTATAGCAGAAATTTCCTCCGGGGCAAATTCCGTAATAAGCCAAAAAATCAGCACAACCACCAGACAGATTTTCATGATATTCATAATCTCACTCCCAATTTTATAAAATTAATCTTATTCTAATTATTATTTAATAATAGCATGATAACATATACACACAAAATAGAAGAAAGGTTCTTCTATAAACAGGTCAAGGCATGTGGCTGTTAAAACTCTCCATTTGACAGCTGCACGGAAAATGCTTTGATTTGTATCCCATTATCATTCCTTCTCCGTGAGACGTCCCTAATCTCCAAGGGGCGTCTTTTCATGTGTAAAAATATATTTTTTCACTTGACTTCCCTTGCAAATATATAGGCTCGGTGTACAATATAACCTGTATTATATTGTAGCATGAAGGAGACACAAATGGATATAGAAAAAATGGATGAAGCCATTGACAAACTAAATATACAGCCTGGCACCAGACACTTTTACTGGGTATTGTTTAAATCCACCTTTCTCATCAGTGCCTTTACCGTTGGTGGAGGGATGGTCATTATCCCCCTCTTAAAAACCAAATTCGTGGATGAATATGGCTGGATTAATGACAAGGAGACTTTGGATATTGCCGCCATCGCCCAATCACTGCCGGGAGTAATGGCAGTGAACGCCTCCATAATGCTGGGGCATCGCATGGCGGGTCTGGCCGGAACATTGGTTACTACCTTAGCCACAGTACTTCCGCCCCTCATTACCATGACCATCATCGCCTTTTTTTACGACCTGTTCGCTCACAATCCCTATGTTCAGTTGCTGTTAAAGGGCATGCAATGCGGAGCAACGGCGGTAATTATCAAAGTTGCCATTGACCTGGTCAAAAAGCTCATTACCAAAAAACAGCTCATACCTATTTTAATATGCATTGCCACCTTTATCGCCGCCTTAATTTTTGAGGTTAACCTCATGTATTGTGTGCTGGTAGATGCCTTTATCGGACTGCTGCTCCTGCGTAGTCCAAAGTATAATTAAGGAGGGCTGATAATGGATATAATACTTCAATTATATTGGGAATTTTGTAAAATCGGCCTTTTTTGTGTAGGGGGTGGCTATGCCTCCCTCCCTTGGATACAGGCCGCAGTAGTGGATAATTACCACTGGCTCACCATGACGGAATTTGTGGATATATTTACCATATCCCAAATGACCCCCGGCCCCATCGGTATTAACGCTGCCACCTTTACCGGCACCAAAATAGCTGGTTTGCCGGGAGCCATAGCAGCTACCGTCGGCTTTGTGACTCCCTCCTTCTTTCTTTGTCTTACAATTACCTGGCTGCTGAAGAAGTACGGAGAAATAAGCACAATAAAAGGGATACTAAACGGTCTTCGTCCCGCGGTAGTAGCCCTGATATGTGTTGCTGGTTTGAGCTTCATATATTTGTCCGTTTGGAATACAGAAACTCTGCCCACCAATCTCTATGAATATGATTTAAAAGGAATAATTGTCCTGATATTAGCCCTAATAGCTCTATACAAAAAGATCAGCCTCATCCCGCTTTTGTTTGGCAGCGGTGTAGCCGGACTAGTACTAGGAATGATACTGTAACAACGTTAATTCAATTGGGAAGGTTGGATTGGCAGATGAAATCTCCTTTTAGATTCGTTCCATTCCATCACGGAAGCCCAGAACCTCCTTTAAAAGTGGACATAATAGTTTTCGCTTCTTGCTCATGTGGCTTCCGGGGTCTGCATTTGCAGACCTTATTTTTTGTTTTCATTTATGTGTACCAACGCTTATCATGGTACAATATCGTTACACATAAAAGATTTATCTCTTGCTAACGAAGATATGGGAGGTATGAATATGCGCCGTAAGGATCGTGAAGTAACAGATTTTTTAGAAATTATTGATATACTTGAACGCTGCAGCACCATACGCCTTGGTTTACAGGGACCTGATTTTCCTTATGTCGTTCCCCTGTCTTTCGGGCTGGAAGTTATGGATAATACACCTATTATTTACTTCCACTGCGCCCAGGAGGGGCTAAAAATCGAGCTGATGGAAAAATCCTCAAATGTTTGTGTCGAAGGGGACATATTCCATAAAACGGAATTAACAGAACATGGTATTACTACCCGCTATGAAAGTTTTATTGCTCAAGGCAAATGCGAATTTGTAACAAACCCGGATGAAGTAAAACGATGTCTTAGACTAATTAACCAGCACTATGGTTATGATGATTACCCATTGGACCGGTGTAATGGTCTTGCTCATTTGAAAGTTGGCAAAATAATAATTCATAACATTACCGGAAAACGAAATCTTGCTTAATTTATTGTTTGCTGTGGAGTGTTGTAGCATCACATGAAAGGCCGGTCTGCGGACCGGCTTTTATTGTGGGCGAGCTGCCGGAAGGGGCATCAAAAAAGGGCTCTTTTTTGAGCCCTTGTGCCGTCAGTGGATATTATATCTGGTATTGTATTCCATATTGATGTCACGTATTTCTTTTTTTCCTTCTATGTACGGGCGGTACATTTCAAAAGGATCACCAGCTCCCAGAGCACATCCAGTGCAATTTTCACAGCCATCAGAGCAGGACAGGGCCTTCCGGACTATTTCCTCACGCTCTTCGCGAGTCGTATCTTTGATGAGTACACTTTTTGCCATAAGGTTGCCCTCCATTGCACGATACAATATCACATTATCTTGGTGGTCGACTTCTTTGGCAAAATTATAGCATTATGAGGCAGTTCTTACCATGTATTTTTATGAGCTGGGATGCATGCCGGAGGCGACGCAACACTAGTCCCCGGAGGGGAGGCGACTGTGCCATTATTTCGTATGAAGGACTTACAGCTCTGGTCAACATCCTCCGCTACGAGCCGGGGAAGATAAAGCAGGATATCGAGGCATTGAAGAAAATAATAGGACGGTGAATGTGGGATAAATATTTATCATCACACCAAAATACATAGGAATACATTGCCATAGCCCAGCTCTAAATGTTAAAATTAGTTAACAATTTTACGTATTCTTTAACTCCTTTCTTTGTTTTCATTCGTTCCATTCCATCACGGAAGCCCAGAACCTCCTTTAAAAGTGGACATAATAGTTTTCGCTTCTTGCTCATGTGGCTTCCGGGGTCTGCATTTGCAGGCCTTATTTTTTTGGGTCTCTCACACGCAGGTCATTTAGTTATGTTTATATTGATATGGATATCAATCCCATAATATAATGTTCTTAAATCAAATATAAACACCAGATAGGAGTTTTATCTATGCTACATATCGTAAAAATATTTGGTATGCTCTTACAGACATTCGTTATATGGTTTTTCCTAGCAATAATAGCCAAAAGCGATTATCGAGCGCCTGGAGCTGTGGAAGAAATTACTATTATGTTTATTTCTGCTTTTTTTATGGGTTTAATTCCTGCAATGATAGCCCACAAAAAAGGCAGAGGTTTTTATAAATGGTGGCTGTATGGAGAGTACATTTTTATCATTGCTCTTGTTCATGCGCTTCTGTTAAAAGAACCTGACTCTATAAAGTATGGTAATGGATATAAAAAATGTCCATACTGTGCTGAAATGATAAAATTAGAAGCCAAAGTATGCAGATATTGTGGGAGAGATATAGAACTACCAAACTATTATGTTCCACATCCTTCTGCATTTTCAGTTTTGAATAACAATTCTTCCGCATCTAATGATGTAAGCTCAACTGGATTACAGCTTATGGTATTAGAGGAAACGGAGTTGAAAAGCAAGCCCACCTTTGGAAGTATCGGAATATGCTCATTACACGTAAACAACATATTAAACGTTCTTAGCAAAGAGATCGTTCCAGATGCGACATCAAATACCCAAAGGATATGGTTTTATGCCTCAAATATCGATGGACAAAAAGGATGGGTTTGTGAAAGTTTTGTAAAAACGATTGTCTAATGTTAGGAGGATGGGTATGAAAAAGGTATTAGTTATTTTACTATCATTACTTATATTCAGTTCCATTTCTCACGCAGAGGAACCACGTACTACTATTGATAAATATAATAATGGTCCTGGAGCGGTAGCAATAGTTTTGGAAAATAATCTTAAAGTTCATGTATATCCAACCTCTGATTCATTAATTATATGTGAATTACCAAAAGATACTCGTTTGAGCTTTTTAAAACAAAAATATAATAAAAAGACGCATGAAACATGGGATTATGTCATTCTGCCTAATGGATACGTAGGTTGGGTAAACGAAAAATTCATACGCATATATTGTTAATATTAGTAAGATACAGGAGCAGTTCCGATTTCTGTACCGCACTTGCGGTATTCGTAGGGACTGCTCCTGTTTTTTGTAGCCTAATATTTAGTATGACATAAAAAAGCAGGGAACGTTCCTGGACAAACCGCAAATACGGTTCAAAAGAAAGGAACAATCCCTGCTTAGTTCAGCTTATCAAAGTTGTGAAAAGGTGTCAAGGATGGAACGGGAATGGGTAAACGGCCTACATTTTAGAGAACTGTATTGATGGAATAATCTTATTCTGATACTAGGTGAGATAATAATACACAAGGTGTTTCGTAACTATTCAGCGCCATCATATAAGGTTTGTCCTTATTTTCTTTGAATAGCAGAAGACCTATGGATGGTTCCAAAGTTACAGACATAATCTTTGGAATTGGCAATGTAAAATTTTTTGTTTGTGATACAAAGCCTACGCGTTTATTAGATATGAAAAATATTCCGTTGGCTACATTATCTATATAATTTGTTTTTTGTGTATCGACATTCATCGAACCCCAACGATAACGGACTCCCTTGACAATCTTTATCGAACCAGTAAGCCCACCATAATTTATTCTTGTTGTCTTGCTTTTCATTTCACGTAAAACGGCCCTGTCTAAATAATGCAACATTTCTCCCTTTTTAGGTATGATGCCGACATTAGACCAATCCAATTGAGGAAGCATATCATTGTTAATTTTCCACAAATAATTGAGATACTCTATTTTATAATGCTCTTCTGATGAAACGATTATAGAAGGCGGATTCATTCTATCCGAAACGTATCGTTCAAGTAAAGTATCATTTATTTCTGGTTGGGCAAGCAGAAATTTTACATAATCTTTTTTCCGGTTGATAATTTCTTGTTCTTCGGCACGTTGTTGTTGAACCATCTGATATTTTTCTTTACCTTCATCAATCTTCTTATCAACCCAGTTTGTGATGTTATCAAATAACCCCATGTGCAGGACCTCCTGATTAAGGTTGAATTACCATCCAAATCGGCTTATTTTGTTAGTTTATGAAGGAGAGACTCTTTTTTCTCCTTCTCAATAAACAGACAGAAACCTTCATCGTTATTAACATGGACTTCATATTTTACGCCACGTACAACCGTACGCTCCTCAATTTTATTACCGGATGGCCGTTTTCCGGTATTGATGTACGCCAATTCTTTAATAATATTGACAGCCTCCTCGTGGCTTATACCAGCATCAAATGCTCTAATAGCAATGACACTACTATTTATCCAATATAAAGCTGTCTCTTCTTCCTGTGGCATAGTTTCCGTACTATATACCATCAATGATTTAATTTTTCCATTTTCAACAATTCCTTGAACCTTAACCTTCTTATGATTCCCGGAATAACTATCGAAGCCTTTCTCCTGGTAGGTTATATCCTTAATAAAGGCGGAGGAATTTTCATTACCGGCTTTAGCTATCTCGTTAAATCTGGCTACATACTCATTAGCAACAGTTTTCAAATCCTTTACCGGCTCTTTTTTCTGTTCTTTTTCCTGCTTTGCTTGTTGCTCCGTCTGTGTAGCTGGCTTATTATCTGCATTTTTGTTTGTATTGCTGCATCCTTTGATACCTATAAAGAAAATCAATAAAAAGACGGCTGCAGCGGTGACTACTCCCTTCTTTTTGTTATCCATTTTGGCTACTGCCCACATATAAGGAATACCGATAAATGGGAATATAAAGGCAAATACTATGCAGAATTTGTTCGTCTTGAAAAACAGTTCATCGTCATTATTGCCCAAACCGTTCGCTTGATACTGTGGTGCTGGACTTTGATTTACTGGCCGAGGTGGCTGGCTGGACGGTTGTTGATCGTTTGGTATATTTGCACCGCAACTAATACAAAACTTACTATTATCCTTATTTTGCGCACCACAATTAGGGCAAACTTTTCCCATATATAACCCTCCCCTATCGATAGTTATTTGTTATAACTATTTTATCATACTAAAGGAAAATGTGTTAACTTAAATCAAAAGATAAGCTGTAATGGCAGGCTCTCATATGGTAGTTCTTACTATAAGAATTATTAACATTTTAAAAAAAATCATGCAGGAATGTCCCCCCTCGTAGAAGAATTATGTTTATATATGTTGGACTATAAGCAATCTTAGGGGGAGTATATATGCTATGCCAAAAGTGTGGTCAACAAATTAGAGACGGAGCAAAATTTTGTGATAAGTGTGGATCTCTAGTAAATATGCAAACTCATAACAATACACCATACATTTTAGGAAATAGTGAAGAAGATGACAATTCACTTTTCCAGCGTATTTTAAATTCAGGTTTAGTAATATATCCTATGTTACTATTTGTACCTTTTATTGGTATCCCATATATGTGGTACTTTAATAAAACATATACCATGAAGAAAAAAATTATTCTGACTGTAATATCTGCCATCTGGCTTCTATTTATTGCCGGTATTACAACATTTGATAAATCAAAACCTCATTCAACAGAGCCAGCTCAAACAAAGCAGGAAATATCAATAGAAAAGCAGCCAACAAACGATGTAAAACCTACGATAGTCGATTTAAACAAAGATACTAATTCAAATCTGCCACAAGGTACAGAGGTTGTTTTAGAAGGCGTTGTAGAACTTGGCAATGGCACAAAAGCTAATAGGACTTTTTCCACGGGCTTTGGTACTGCGAATTCACAGGCCATAATATTTGAAATAAATCATAAAACTATAAAAGTATTTTTAGCAGAGCCATCAAAGACAAGTCTGTATGAAAAAAAATTGAAAATCCGTGGTAAAATTGACAATGAGATAAAAGATCCAATAGGCAAAAAAGTTAATGATGATGACATTATTATAACGAATGCTGTAATTATCAATTAAAACTAATGCGCCCTGTATAGCAGGGCGTTTTTTATTTTGGGCGGGCTGTATTCCGGAGGGGGCGGCTGTGCCATTTTTCTGGTGCACAGCTGCCCTGTCCGGATGGCGGGTGGGGTCGCGAAGCGTCTAAATAGTAGCCTCGAAAGACTGGTCAGCTTTTGATAAGTTTGACTATCGGACAGTAAAAGATGGTCCCGGCCAGCTCTGGTCTGGTTTTACTTCCGATAGTCGTAAAGCACTTATCGGACGCTCCCCGTCCTGCCTTATGAGGTGGGGCGGACCCGAAAGCAGACAGGGAGAGTGTGAAACACGGCTGGATGCGAATACAAAAGCCCTGGCCATACTCATAGCACTAGCCCTATAGCAGCCACCACTGTATTTATGACATAATAAAAAACAGGAACAGTTTCCTCATGTTGCCTGCCCCTCCTTTTTCAACAAATTCAGGTTATCCAGCTTTACTTCGTTACTATTTTTAATGACCTTATGTAGAGGTATTATTCGCTTTTCATCCTTCATAATCCTTTTAGCCAAAAATCTAATTTTTATATCAAAAATATCCCGGTTTCTTGGGGCTATGGTGGCCCGACTTTTTTGTCGTAATCTGGAATATCATCAAATTCTAACTTCATACAACACTTACACTTATTCCGGTTACTGGGGCTGCTTCGGCAGCTCCTTTATTTTGAGCATAATAATAGCCCTGACTGTGTGAACTGCTACCCGTCAAGAGGACAGTAAAAAAACATAAAATTTCTTTGGTCGACAGAGATTGTTCTGTCGACCTTTTTATGCGGCAAAATACATATCGTGTTTTTCTCTCGGCGTCAAAATGCCAA